>ERZ1034969.17-NODE-17-length-131889-cov-138.384870_pt1 | contig 131889 bp, 225 predicted proteins | sample MGYA00520624_ERZ1034969 | MGnify/ENA primary metagenome ERZ1034969 (study PRJEB33766, sample SAMN09781776) | gut metagenome | biome: gut microbiome | host: Homo sapiens | place: Madagascar | study: EMG produced TPA metagenomics assembly of the PRJNA485056 data...
GGAGTGGGAATGAAAGTTAAGAACAAGCCTTGACACAGTTTAAATTACACCCCCACTGCCAATAACACAAAAATAACTCCATCGCTCTAGTCGGTGGGGCTATTTTCGTTAAAGTCCTAGCTTGGTGGTTATCCAAGAGCCAATTGGAACATTCTCCTCCTTGGACTTCTGCTTTATATAGTCCACGATTTCCTTTGGCATCCTTATGCAAAGGTTTACATTGTTTCCTTTCTTTCGTCCGCTGCCAACCCTTGCGCCTCCTCTGTTGCTTTTCTTGTTATCCATATCTATTTTGTTAGAAGTATTACTCTATCCATTGTTGTGCTTCTTGGAGCGATAAAATAGCATTCTCGCTCCAGCTTGTCTTTTACGAGTCGGTCTATCTCCTTTATCTTATCTCTGCTTTCGTCTAGCTGGTTCGTTAACATCTTGATGCGTCCTTGCATATACTTCAATTCGGTAGCCACATTCTCTAGCTTACAAACTTTGCTTATGTTTGCTAGAACAGCTTTCATAGCCTTGTTTTCTTCTACCAACTTGTCGTAGTTGCGAAGAATAGGAAGCATCTGCCTCTCGTATGGAATATTGTTTTTTGTCTTACTCATATTATTCTACAATTTGAAATGCCAAGTCGTTCAATATGACTCCAATCGGTGTGTTCTTATCTGTGTTACGGAATGGCTTATCCAACACGAAAGCACAAACCTTGGTGTCATAGATTATCTTATAAGTACTGCCGAGCAAGGAAATGGTATCTCCCTCGTATAGTTCTTTTCCATTCTCATCCTTTAATCCTGTGTATTGGCAAATGGTATCTTCCACTACCTCATATACGCTGCAATACTCATCTTCGATAGTATGGTATTGTTTCTTTCCTTCTCCTGTGAATAGGCTACCATATACAAAGTCGGTTTCTTTTTGGGCAATAAAGTCAAGCCCCTTCAATCCGTCTGCTCTTCTTGCTCTGAATTTGATAGTTCTCATATTGCTTGTTTTTAAAGTTCTTTAATTGTTTTCCTTTAGATAATCTGCCGAAGCTTGCAACATCTTGATTGTGTTCTCAACAACCTTGTGGGCATCGTAGTCTGATCCTGCCTCGTCAAGAGCTTGCTTGTTCATTCTGATAAGCATCTCTAGGAACGTGGCACATTCATCCTTTGTTGGTGCATTGACGTGGATAGGTTTTTGAACCGTCTTCACGAAATAGTCCATACCTTTCTTTAATAAGGTTCTTATCTCGTTCATTCGGCTATTTTTTCCTATCATCTGTTGTATCTGGATACGGCAACTCACACCACGTTTAGGATAGCCTATGCGGTAATCATCGCCAACCTCTTCCATCTCTCCGTCCAGATAGTCAACCTTTGCAATAAATCCGTTGTCCTTATCCGTGCAAACTAGGAAGTCACATTCTCCTCGCTTGTGATTGCGAGTGTTGTCAATGATGAAAAGTGGTATTTCTCTCTTTGCCATATTATAGAGTTTTTTGCAAGTTGTTGTATTTGTTCATAATCTCTTCGAAGCAACCTTCTTTCTCCTTGATAACTTTTTTCAAGTCTTCTTGGAAGATAGTTCTACACCATTGCGTGCCATCCTTAAAGTAAATGTTAAGATGGCTTTGGTCTCCATTATTATAGAAATTGTATGTTTTAATCTCTTTCATATCCGTAAATCTAAATAGTTATGCTTTTTACAACGTATGCAAACTTCATCGTACCATAGGCGTTATATTGGATAAGTCGTATAGAGATTGCATATTCATTTTTTAAGAATAGATAACCTTCTGCTATAATAGATTTTTGTACTTCTAGGCTCTTGTCTGGATTGACCATCTCTATAGCCTTGCATCTACTCTCAACTACAGTGAGGTCTGTATCAGATAGCATTTTAGTTATTTCTTCTTTGGCTGTTTCTTCATCCTCATACTTAAAATTGTTTTTAGCGAGAATGCGATTAAACATCAAATCTGTTGTCAAGCTTAATTCTTTCATATCCGTAAGTTTAAATGGTTATTATGCGAACAAAAGGGCACATTGAAACTCGTTCTCGAAACGCTCTCTTGTGTAGTCTGCGAAGCGCTCGAACTTGCCACCTTTTGCGAACTCCTTAGCATCTGCAATGAAGTTACACTACTTAATGATGGACTTAGCTTGAACTTGCTCAAATCCGAACTCGAAGAACTCACGCATTCTTTTTTGATTAGTTGTTGCCATATTCTTTTCGCTTGCCGTGATGCGATAGGGCTTAATTGTTAATAATACAGTTTCTGAAGGTGTGTCTCACCTTTCTAATTCTGTTACAAAGATACAAAGAATATTTGAAATATGCAATAAAAAATCAAATTATTTTCTTTGCTTTAACGTCTTTTGGCTATAATAGTAGGCTTGATTACATTCGTTAACAGAAAATGGCTAGTTTTTCACTTATTCGGGTTTTGGAAATAACCCAAATGGCTCTTTTTGTGTCATATATAATATAATTTGTACCTTTGCACTCAAAAAGGAGGTTGATATGCAACTAAGATTTGATTGGTGGCGTTGGCTCGTTACCATATTGGTAGGTTTCTTCATCATGCTGATGATGTACGGATGCCGGACAACGAGATATGTAGAAGTGGAAAAGGTGGTGCGAGACACTACTACTTATGCTCACTGGGACTCAATTGTCAACGAAAGGGTCAAGCTTATTCGGGATAGCTTGCTATCTTACCATTGGGAGCAGACCGAAAAGCAGGTTAAGGATTCCACTTACATCAAGGATGATGTTAAGACAAGGATAGATGAGAGTGGTAAGGTGCTAGGTAAGGATTCTACTCATATAGAGATTAGATACAGGAACAGCAAGGAACTATCCAAGGTTCGTGATAGCCTTATTCATTATAAGGAGATAGCAGAGCGAGCGAGTATATACAAGGCTCAGAGGGATAGTCTAAACAGAGAATTGAGTATCACCCAGACCAAAAAGGAATATATTGAGAAAGACTTGGTGGGCTGGGACTTGTTCTATTGGAAATTCGGTATGATTTCCTTTTGGGTCGTTTCCTTGACGCTGGTAGCAATGATTTTCTTTCTCACGATAAAATACAAGAAAAAGTTTTTTCATTAGGTTGGTTTTTAGTTATTTAAGGTTTTAGATTGGTTTTTAGGTAACAACTTGTGGGGCAGCTGCCAGTGATGGTGGTTGCTCCTTTTTTATATCTTGAAAATGCATTAGAGTGTGAAACGTCAAATCCGCAAGCGATTTAATGCGTTTATAGTTTTATATATGTAACTAAATATGGTATTCCGTGTTAATAAAGCATAATATATATAATTCCACACATTAAAACCCTTGCAGTTTGAAAATAAATTAGTAACTTTGCAACGTGCTTTGTTGGTGCTGACCCGCTTACAAGAATCAATAAGATTTCCCGTGGCGAAAGCCATACTACGATAATCCTTACCTAGATTTCGGGGTCAGACGAATGAAGGGTAAGGATTTCTTTTTAGAATCCTTGTTTTGAGTCGAAACATCCTTAGATAGTTCTAAGTTAATAATGGGCTATAATTGTTGGAGTAGGCGAAACACAGATAAGTTAAATAAATAAGGAAACGAGTTCTTATGCATCAGATTAGAATTGGTATCAAGCAAGCTAAAATTGCACTAGGCGATAAGAATCGCTTGGTGGGATTTTGTTTTGCCTTAAAGATAAAATTTTTATTCCGTGCATCAGACCTTCATTTTAGATCTACAAACCAAGCAGCTAAAGTGATGGGTTACAACAAGAAAGATTTCAAACAATATTTGGATTTATCAGTTAAATTTGGATATTGTAGAATCGAAACTAATAAGTTCGGTGTGAAGAAAATCATAGCGAACAGGTTGTATGACAGTTTCCAGTACAGCTACAAGACAAGACGATGCGAGATAGCTAAACTTACCTTGCCTCAGTTGAGAAGTCTTTTGTGTGATGTTGTTGTGAGTAACAAAATCAATGTCATTGAAAATGTCTCCAATACGCATTGTAGAGCCGTTAATGGAAATACGATTAAAAGTGTACGTAGTGCCAAAAAAACGGAAGCTCGTATGTTGGAAAGACCATTCAATGAAAAGTACACAAGTTATTCATACACCAGCATGATGAAAGATACCTGTTCAACTAGATACCAAGTTGGGAAGACTATCAAGAAGCTTGTTAAGTCTGGTGCGGTAAAAAAAATAGTCCAATGTACAGAAGTCGGAATAGACGCATGTGCTTGTACTAACAATTGGCATTATTATGATGCGTTTGGAAATCTTATCATCATTTCGGCAAAATATCGAAAGGGGCAACTGCGATGCGCTAACAAATACAAAGTCCTAAAAAGCCAAGTATCTAAGTCGAAGAGTGGAACGAACCCAAAAATTATTGAGCGAAAGATGAAGTGGGTAAAAAATCGAACGTAATAATAGTAGACGAGAGAATCAATAAATAACCTGCGCTCGTAAGGGAGTTCGTAAAGGTAAGGGGAATATACGAAGTATATTTCACTTACGTATATAAACTACTCGTATGTGTGTGAGGTTGATTGAAGAAACTAAGAAAAGAAAGAAGCTATGGGAGAAAGAAGACAAACGAAGGGGGATGAGCACAGAAGCGTTACAAAGCCAACTTATGAAGAGTTTGCAATGTTTTGCTTGATGGCAGGTTTCACGAAAGACAACCTGAAGTGGCTTTATGGTCGCTTCGATGATGTCGGATGGTTGCTGCCAAGCGGTAAAGTCCCTAAGAAATGGGAGGATTTGGTCAAGAAATGGAATTCCTTGAAAAATCCAAGCCAGACTTACCGCAAGCATGGTTTCAAGTTCAAGACCAAGGAAGAGAAGATGCACGACTGCTACGAAGTGTGGACAGATGGTTCTGCGGTACTTAGGACTGATACCAAGCGAAGGAAGTACACTGGTGGTGCTGCCTATGTAATTTTACACGAAGGCAAGGTGTATAAGCAGGGAAACTACGGAACTATAGACACGACAATAAGCCGAATGGAGCTTTTGGCAATCATCTGTGGTGTTGGTCATTGTCCACAAGGTGCGGTTGTGACGGTTCATAGCGATAGCCAATATGCACTTAAGACCTTGAGCGGTGTTTATTCTGCCCACAAGAATTTAGACTTGATGGAGAAGTTTAGAAAGCATTCCGCTCATATAGCACACATTATTTGGCGCAAGGTGAAGAGCCATTCGGGAGTTGAATATAACGAGCTTTGCGACAGATTGGCAAACGAAGGTAGAATAGCTGCCGAGATTAAGGCAGGGTTAAGAGTTAATTCAAAAGCTTAGAGAAATGAAGATACGGACATTTGAACTATGTGCCGGATATGACTCTCAACTGATGGCTTTGGAGCGACTGAAGAAGAAATATTCTGATTTCGATTACGAGTGCATCGGATGGTCTGAGATAGAGCCAAGCGCAATAGCTTTGCATAATGCTTGCTTTCCTAGTCTGTCCGGCAAGAATTTTGGTGATATGACAAAGATAGATTGGAGCAAGGTTAAAGACTTTGATTTGCTGACATATTCAACACCTTGCCAGTCAGTTTCGCAAGCCGGAAAACAGAAAGGAATAGAGGAGGGTAGTAACACCCGTTCCTCTATCCTTTGGTTTACAAGAAACGCCATTATTACCAAGAGACCGAAATACCTCTTGATGGAGAACGTTGAGGCTTTGGTTCAAACAAAGTTCATCGGGTTCTTCAATAAGTGGCGTAAGGAGTTGGAATCCTATGGATATGTCAACTATGCTAAGGTGATAAATGCAGCCGACTGCGGTGTTCCTCAGAACAGAAAACGTGTCTTCATGCTCTCTATACGAAATGATGGTGATAAGATGGATTATCATTTTCCGAGAAAGACAAAGCTAGAGAAACACTTGGTTGATGTCTTGGAGGAAAATGTGGATGAGAAGTACTTTTTTAGTGATGACTTGCTATGTAAAGAGAAATTTGTATCGAATGAATGGAAAGAACCTATGAGTGCCGCTATAAGAACTCGTTCTGAAGGGAAGTGGATAAAAGGCGAAAAGCATAGTCCAAAGGTCGAGCTTGGAAAGAATATAGCCAATACCATTACATCTGCGAGCAAGGACTCCTTGGTTGTGCTTGGAGAGACAAGGTTGTGCATTAGGCGTTTGACTCCGAGAGAACTCTTCCGTTTGATGGACGTTGACGAAGAATACATAGACAAGATGCTTGAAAGTGGAGTGTCGAAGTCAAGTCTTCAAAAGGCTGCTGGCAATTCAATAGTTGTAGCATGCATGGAAAGGATATTAGAGGAACTTTGGTTTCCTGAGAGTAATATTAAGGTCGCTGATGATGGTCAGCTATGTCTATTTTAAATATTGATGATATGATGTTTTTGAATAATAAAGAGAAAAAGGATAAAGCAAATGCTATCTCATACAAGATAGATGAGTACATCTGGGGACGAAAGGATTTTGTTACCGACTGCCCCTATGGTGAGAAAGGCAGATACACCAATGCAATTAATAAAGTTGGTGATTTGGGGTGTAATACTTGCGAATGGCAGGTAAGACATGACCCAAGTACGCAAGTTGTGATGTGCTCCCATCAAAAGGTGGAGAAGAGCGAGATTAAGAAACTTTTTAAGGGTTTATGATTATGGATAAGGAAAAATTAAAGAAAGATTATGAGAATGCTTGCAATGCTTACTTGGAGGCATTTTGTGAGAAGCATGAGTTTTATGGATTGGATAATCCGGAGACATATTGGATAGGCGATGAACCAGGAGGAATAGCCAATTGCGGTGATTTAACTTTTGATATGGCTACTATTGTAACCGATATTGACAAGGATACTCCAGAGGAAGAGTTGCTGAAATGGTATGATTACACCATAAAAGCAAGTGAGTTTAATTTGACTATTCCAAACTTCGAGCATTGGCTAATGGGATGCCCAAGGACACCAAGCAAATGGTTTGAAGACATGCGAGCCAAGAAAAAGGAGTTTGAGGACTTGCTGAAAGAAGAAAACGAAAGATTGAGACATGGAAAAGAGTGACCTTTTTAATTATTTGCAGCGGCTCTTTGATGAGGGTTGCTGCATGAAGACTACTGAGCTTGAATATGGAATACTTGAAGTGACGTTAGAGAATCGAAGCCAAAACAAGCAAATCACCTTCTTTGCAAAGGGTATGGAGAATGCCAAGCAGAAGGCCATGGAATGGCAGATTGGGCAGATGCTTCTAAACAGCGATGACTTTGAAGAGGTGGTGATGTTCTTGGCGAATAGAAAGAAACTTAAAGCGGAAATGGAGTATAGATGAAGCTAAAGAAAGTTGTTGTTGGTGTATTTGTATAGCTGAAATATAAAAAGTCTTTAAAGAATATATAAAATTAGCCTTTATAGCTTAAATATTATTAAATAGCAAAAGAAACACATTAAATAACTTGCATATTTCGAATATTCTTTGTATCTTTGCAATGTAATTAAGAAACAAGGTTACTAATTTTAAAATGGTGAGACACACCACAAAAACTGTAAGATAAGATGATTACGTCAAACGATTGTTACAAGATTTTTCCAAGTATCGAAAAGTTCTTTGAGAAGACCGAAAACAATTCGGCTGAAGAGTTGGTAGATAACTTGTATCACGCTTTAGAGCGCAATGGCAATGTTCTTTGTGCAGATGCCGTCTTTGACAAGGACAACAAGAAGTCTTTTTCCGTTTGGGTTTGTGGTAAGAATGGCGAGACGATGGATGTGCGAAATGACTTGCATACTTTGGATGAAGTTAAGCAAGCTGCTATCGAGCTTTCTACCAAGTTTGACTTGAACGACAATACAACGACTAAGATTCGTTACAAGAGTATCTGGGCTTAGTGCCCATACTCTTCAGAAGAAGTTAAATAGGTGATTTTGGCGAGGAGGTAAAACTCTTCGCCAATTTTAACAAGGGAATGGTGAGACACACCCAAAACTGAATGTAATGACAAAGAAGGAAATTTTAAAACAATGGCTTGAAGAACCGAAAGTGAGATATTGTAATAGTTCAAATTTCACTTTGGGATATGGTGATGGCTGGGATTGGGTGAAAGATATCCTACGACCAACTATCACGAAGAATGCGATGTTCCTCAGACTCTTGGAGCATGGTTTCCGTGAGATAGAAGAGTTTCTGAAATCAAAGACCGGAAAGCCGAGCGAAGAGGATTGTTCCTTGTATTCTGTTGGATATAAGGATGGAGTCAAGGATGCGATGATTGCAATTAAGAATAGATTTGAAAAATTAAAATAGGAGGTTAAATGGATTTAGGAAAGGCGATTAAGACAATTAGGGTAAGCAAGGGCTTGACCCAACGACAACTGGCTAAGGCTATCGGTTGTAGCGAGACGAATATGTTGTTTATGGAAACCGGAAGAACGTTTCCACGCAAAAGTAAGATTGATGCAATTTGTAAGGTGTTGGGGATTCCGATGTCTTACTTGTTGATGTTCTCTATTACACCGGATGATATTCCGGAAGACAAGAAGAGTTTGTACACAAGCATCGTAGAGCCGATGCGTAACGAATTTACTAGGGAGTTACTGCGATGAAAAGATACTTTTATTTTTCCGCAAGATTCATCAAGAATGGACGTATGGCGTATTCCGCCGGAATTTTAGAATCAGATGAAGGGTATTTTGATTTCGTTAAGGCCTCAAAGGATATTGCACAAGGAGAAGGGGTTGATGTAAAAAAGGTTATCATAGTTTTTTGGACAGAGACCAATTCTATTATGAAGGATAAGTTTGAAGCTTTAAAAGAGGAGGAAAATTGGTAGAATATAAATAAAAGGATTGAATATGAGAATACGAATAGTTAAACATGTTTGTGCCGATGGAGTAGAAAGAGGTATCTTGGAGTACCGCAACCATTGGTGGGAGAAGTGGAGACCATTGCACCAGGAAGGCAAGTTGGCTTATGTAGCATATATGGGGGCGAAACCTTATAAGTCTTTACAAGAAGAGTGCTTTGATATGCTCGAATTGAATGAAGAGCAGAGAAAGGTACGTGAACAGATGTTCCGCTACATATTAGATGCAGAAGAGATTTATATTGGTGCAAGAATTGGTAGCGAGTATCATATCGGCTATGATGCTGATAATGATGAGAGTATGGAGACACTAAGAAATTTGGAGGAATAGTTATGCTCGGAAATATTTTTTCGGTTATGACCGATATTATATATCGAAGAGAGGAAAGTTTGAATCTCTTTGAAGGAAAGAAGAAACTTGATAAGGTAGTGTCTGGTCGGGTAATCAGAGAACAAATCAAGTTGTTTGGTTTCACCGTCAGGACAAAGTATTTTTATCAGATTTGCTGCCCACAAGTCAATATGAATGATACCCACGAGGTTTGCACATTGAATAAGGTAGAGGATTTGGTAAGAACAGAGTGCTATAACAAGGTCGTTGAATATTCAAACAGAAAACATCATGTCTAGTGTTAATTGTTTCAGAAGAGTTCTGTTAGATGTCGGTGGCAAGAAGACAATCATCAGTGTTCCGCATGAAATGTCCGAAACCGAAGTAAATAAGGTTATGGTTGTTACCAGAGCCTATCTACAGCAGTATGTCTATGTCGAAATGATATTGGCAGAGTGTTTCATTCAGAAAATCGAAAAGAGTATTCTGAAGAAGAAATGCGTTAGGTTTGAAGTTAAGAAGAAGTGGGTGGACTGCAAGAAGAATCTTCGCAAGGTGGTTAAGTATTATGACGCTTATGTTCCTAATGCAGATTTTAATAACGAATTCGCAATGACGTTCTATGACAAGATTAGTGGAGACTTGTATAAGTTGCGAGATAAGATCGCGGTGAGGTTACAGAACTTAGGAATTGGTGAAAAATCGGGAGTTTATGCGAATGCTATCATCCTTTATAATCTCACCAACCTTTGTCTGGGAACTTATGAGAATATCATCCGTAAGCTGTTTGAAGAATTGCACGTTAACTTAATGCAAGCGTTCAAGGATTTTGCCCCAATACTTGCTTTTGAGAACTCCTATGACTTCATGGCGTTAGTGATGGATAAGGATTTCGAGAGACTGGCAGACCATTTGATGACCAAAGAAATTCTTTCTTATTTCGACAAGGTGAGAAAAGGTGTCTTTGACGAACAGACATTGAATGAGGCTGCTATCAATGCAACGGAAGACTTGAAAGACGATGAGAAGGATTTGCAGCGGACTTATATAGGAATTAATGATTTTATGAAGAGTGACTTTCCTTTGGAGAGAACGACATCAAAGAAAGCAAGCTGATGAGAATAGAACCTAGTGAGTTCTTGCCGATAGGTAACGAATTTCAGAAAATCTTCGGTGTAAGCTTTGGAAAGTTTATAGATATGCGGTTTCTTTTGGCAAGAAAAGAACTGGTCTTCAACTTGCTTAAGTTCACGGATTGGCTTGAAGTGCGTTATCCGGATGAGTGTTTCATTGATGGAGTGAGTTACAATGCAGTTGTCGAGCGAAAGTTTGGCAAGCGAGGGGTTAAACTGATAAAAAAGTTATTAGGATGAAATATATGGGCAGCAAAGCAAGAATCGTGCATGAGATATTGCCGATTATGCTGGACAAGGAACATGATACGTTTGTAGATGCTTTCTGTGGTGGCTGTAGTGTTATTGAGAACGTTCCGGACACGTATCGCAGGATTGCCAACGATAAGAATAAGTATCTTATCGAAATGTGGAAGCATCTTCAGAATGGAGGATTTGTCTTCAGTCATATTAGCAAGGAGACGTATGACAAGGCACGAGATTGCTATCACGGAAAGAATAATTTCTTTACGGAAGCTGGTGTAGGACTAGTCGGCTTCATGGCAAGCTTTAATGGTCGCTTCTTTGATGGTGGCTATAGCGGACATAATGTTGTCGGCAAGAACGGAAAGGCAAGAGATTACATAAGGGAGCAGATTGAAAACACTATGCGTGATGTGCCTCTTCTCAAAGGTGTGCAGTTTATTAATTACGACTACAAGGAATTGAACGATTACATTCCTGCAAAGAGTATCATTTACTGTTTTGATAAAGAAACAGAAATTCTTACCATTGATGGTTGGAAAAATGTAAGTGATGTAAAGATGGGTGAATTATGTCTTAGCAGAGAGCCAAACACTGGGGTTTTAGAATATGTTGATGTTGTCAGATTAATATCTTATCATTATAAAGGCAAAATGTATAAATACAATGGGAAAAACGTTGATTTATGTGTAACTCCTAATCATCGTTTGTTTACTAATCATATACATGGAAGAAATAAGAATGTTGCAAACGATGAGTTCCATGAAGCATCGGAAATATTCGACAAAATATCGAAAAACAGATTTGTGTCTGCTGGTGGAAAATGGGTAGGTGACAATCTGGATACGATAGAAATATGTGGTCGTGTTTTTGATAAAGGTGATTTTGCGTACTTATTAGGGTTATTCCTTACAGATGGTAGTGTAAACAACAAAGGTGGCATCACATTATCTCAACAGAAACCAAATATCATCAAAAAAATAGAGTCTGTACTAAAAAGACTTGGCATAGAACATAGTGTTTATAATGTAAAGAGAAGTAATAACGCTAAATGCTACTACATTTGTCGCAAGTACTTGCCATTCTTTAAGCAATTCTATATCAAAGAAAATAGACGTATTCCCAAAGAATTTAAAAATTGGGATGCCCCGTATCTTGAAAGATTGTTAGAAGGTTTGCTTGATGGTGATAGTGATAACGAGAGAAGAAAAATCATAAACTCAGCAAAAGGTTTACTTGATGATGTCCAAGAAATATGTTACAAAGTTGGGTTAAGTGCTAATATTCGAAAGCAAAATCCACGCAAGAGTTTTCTTAAATCAGAGAATAGGTGGATAAATGCGAAGAAGCCTTGGTATATATTATCTATAAACCATAAGCCTTATCTTAGCATAATTAAAGATAATCAGAAGATGATAGATTATGATGATATGGTTAATTGTGTTACGTTATCTAAGTGGCATACTGTTCTTGTTAAAAGACACGGAAAGCCAATTTGGTGTGGACAATGCGATATTCCGTATGCCCAGACGAAAAAGTACGATGTATCAAAGAACTTCGATTATGAAAGTTTCTATATTTGGTGCATGGAAATGGCTAGAAGAGGTCATAAGGTCTTTATCAGTGAGTACCAGATGCCACAAGAGTTCAGATGTGTTTGGGAAAAGGAAGTAACAAACTCTCTTAACCCGAATATCACAAAGAGACCAGTCGAAAGGTTGTTTACTATTGATTAGAAAGAAGAAATGAAAGAAACTTATTGCTTGGAGGATACGCTTTACAATACAAAGCGTTACTTCACTATAGAGAATGGAGTGGTATCAGGAACAGAACTTGCACAGGAAGACTTTAATGTGTTCCTTGGCCTTGCAAGTCGGCTTGGCTATAAGGTGGTGAAATTATGACAAGGAGAGTAAACAAGGATTGTCCGTTCTCGGCAGAAGAACGGATGAGTTCAGAGCTGCCTTGTATAATGTGAATACATCTTTTCACTGCTGTAATGCAGCTCCGGTAGATTGGGCGGCAGGATGGCAGCGGAATGATATAAGAAAGACGAGGTAGGATTGACATAAGTTACCAAATACCCACGTGTCAAAGCCGTGTGATGCCTTGCGTGGGGGCGGGATTGTAAACTTAGGAGTCACACGGCTTTATTTTGAAGTTTCATAACTACAGATAGCCTATCGCTAATGGTTGTTCCCTTGGGCAGGGAGATAGTTAATACCGCATCGTAAGATGTGAACACTTAAAATTTGCCGACAACCATTGGCAAAAGCCCAGAAGTCAGCGGCAGAAACCCTTGGGCAAGGTTGGGAATGGTGCACAGTCTTCAAATTCGCATCTGTCGCTGGCAAACGGATGAGTGGCATTGGCAACTGAAAGCAATGCGAGCCTCGCAAACTTGGAGCGGATTTTCTGATTAAACATTCCGTGTACTGAGTCACTGGGGAGGATTTGGCACCAACAAGGGTTTAAATCCCTTGTCATCCACTAATTTTAAAAGGTTAAATTATGAATGAGTATTGTGAGAATTTGATTTCAAATGGAGTTCCTAGCTGGATAGTAGAGGAGGCTTATAAATTTACAATTGAGCCTTTGAAATCAACAGAAGGCTTGGTAGGAATTGACAAGGAAAATAGTGAGCTATATAGAAATGTCATTATCGCAGCCTATATTGAGGGTGCTAGTGCTACATTGGTAAAAGTGCAAAAATATTATGGCGGTGAGGAACATAGTTAGACAATGGAACGAGGCAACTGAAGGATATTCGTACCGCTTCAAAGGTGGAGATATTTTCCTCCGGTTGGTTAAGGCTAATGGTAGTTATGAATTGCGTAACCCTATAGGTTATGGTGTTCAAGTAGTCATATGCAAAGACTTGGATGAAGCAGATGCAAAAGCCAAGGAAGTGCTAGAAGCGTTTTTTGAAGACAAAGTTAACATAAAAGTTATTTGATTATGGACTTAGAATTGTTGATTGATAAGATAGACTTTAGTCAAGGTGCAAGGCAGATAGCCAAGCAAGCCTTGGAGTTGGGAATAAAATGCCAAAAGGATAGTGCTTGGCATCCGGTAGAAGAATTACCTGAGCACAACAGACGCATTGTCGGTCTGACCAAGGTTCGCAAGCGTTTCAAGCATCTGAATTTCTTAGGCGAGGAATGGTGGAAGAAGTTCACGAAGTCAAACGCCATCTATAAATGGGCTTATGTTGACGATTTGATATGATAGTAATAGTAGAAATCCATAATGCTATTTTGTTTTAAATGTTTACCCCATCACTATATATAATAATGTAGTGGTGGGGATTTTTGTGTTAACGTCAGCAAATTATTTACTCATATTATTATAGAGTGTTAAATATTAAAAGAAATACATTAAATAGCTTGCATATTTCAAATATTCTTTGTATCTTTGCAATGTAATTAAGAAACAAGGTTACTAATTAAAATGGTGAGACACACCATAAAAACTGTAAGTTAGAAATGAAACAATCAAAGTATTATATTGATTACGTAAAGGACGGCATGTACTTTATCTTGGTTCGTAGAAGAGACGAAGCTATCCTTTTCTCGAATGAGCTGCTTGACAATGTTATCAACGAGGCAAAGACTCGCAACATCAAAGGTTGTGATTGTGTGATTCTTTAACTTTGAGGATTAGTTATGAAAAATAATTCTATCTCATTCAGCGAGTAGGCTAATTTCAACGATAGCAACTCTTGTGTTATGGTTGCCTTGATTATTAATGATGAAGGCGAAGTTGACGAAATCAATGAATATCTTGCTAATGTGCTTGGATTTTCCAAGGGTAAGAAAATCATAGGCTATCATCATATTGATGGCAATGACAATGGACGCAGTGACTATCTCTTTGAGTTTGACCATCCGGAGATTGCTTTCAATCCTATTGCTAGGTTAAAGTTTCCGGATTTGAAATGGACTAGTGATTTTGTAGATAATTTTGAACTTGATTATTTAATATAAAGTGGATATGGAAAAGAATAATGCTTATGTAGAGGTGTTGGCAAAGATTGCTAGCCTCATGGGTAGAACAAAGGAGTCTATTCAGATGTCGTCTTCAAATACTCATACGAGTATTACGATGTTTGCCGAAAACAACAGTAAGATAATTGGCAATTGGTATTTTGATTCATCCGATAGCAAGGAGTTGATGAATGCCTCGTTCAATGGTCTGAAGGCTTTGGTTGAGTCTCTTGAGCACAATAAAAGCAATGACGGACAGGCAGCGTAAGTACATTGAAAGTCTTATCAAGAAAGTGTTTCGTAATGCGGATTCGCAGAGCGAAATACTTTCCAGATTGGATAGGGTTAAGATTTCAAGCCAACAAGCTTCAGTAATGATACATGCATTGAAGTTAGAGTGCAACATCGGTCGCTCCGTTCCGGCATATATGTTAATGGCAAACAATCTAAATCCAAGAATGGATGAGTTTTTTAATATATTAGGTTACGATGAATGATGGATTCGTCAAGAAGAAAAGACGTTGATATGAAAAAGGTATTTATGATAATTGCCGTTGCCGCTATCTTGGTAGGTTGCAAAGGTAAGGGTACAAGAGTCCAAATCTCGGATTCTGTTGACAAATTCAAGGTCGAGAAGTTGTTTGTTGTGGATAGTATAACGGTGTACAGGTTTTATGACCAAGGAAATGCTATCTATTTCACTAACCGGAAAGGTAGGGTAGATGCAATACATTCCAAGTACAATCCGGTTACTCGTACATACAATGACGAGGTTAACGAAACTTTATGTGAAGGAGATTGAAAAATGGAAAAGAGATTAACTAAGGAAGAGTTCCTGAAGGATTTATGGCATCCATACAACAAAGAACCAAGAAATCGTTCTAATATTCTATACTTGAATGCTGATGAAAATATTTACGGCAAACAATACGTTAAAGAGGACTATAAAGAGGGTTGGAGTGATTTTGTATGTTTCTATAGTGTATGGAAATGGGCTTATCAAGATGATTTACTTCCAAAGGAAGGAGGTGAACAATGACTAAGTGGTATTCAGCAAAAGAAGCTCCAGACCTCTATGAATGGATAGTTGCAGAATGGTATGATGGGGATGAAAAAGAATATAAGTACGAAACAGACTTTGGTACTCCTTCTGCAAACTGGGATGAGTATGTGAAAAGAAACAATATCACAAAGTGGTGTTATATTAAAGACATAAAAGACTAGGCGTATGAAAGAGCTTAAAGTTGGAGAAAGAGTAACCATTACTCTTGAAGCAGTTGAAGCTATTAAAGGCAAAGGCTGTGATGGATGCTTCTTTGATGGAAGAAATGGCTGTTGTGTAGCAATATCACTTGGAATGGAGTGTACTTCAAAATATCGTTCAGACAAAAAGAATGTAATCTTTAAAGAAGTTAAGGAGTAAAGCGTATGAAGGCAAAAGAATTAGCAGAACAGCTTTTAAAGAACCCAGATTTTGATGTAGCATTTAATACTATACAAAATGGTGGGGGCTTTGGATTTAATGTAATACAATTTAGAAACATTAATATCACCGATATAGGATATAGTGATAAAACTATTATTCTTGGTGGTGAAGATATTTAATTATTATAAGAAGCAAAGTGTATGGAAGTATATGAATATAGAATAGTCAAGATTGAGAAAGGTCTTTTTCTCATCGAGTATAAGACCGCTCCTTATGGAGTTTGGCATGAAGTAGATAAAAAGTTCAAGACTAAGCCAAAGGCAGAAGCTTGGGCTAGAAAGAACTTAGAAATGGAGGCGTAGGTATGGGTAAGAATATTGAATTATCAGACGAAGAACTGGAATTACTCATAACAGGCTTACATTGTATTGATGAACGTGACTATAACGTTTATAGTAGAACATATACACCTTGGAGTGAAGCTAAAGAGATAAAAGAAACTCTAAGAGTAAAACTCATAAGAGCACAACTTAAAGTTTAACGCCTTCGGGCATAAATGATATTAGTATGAAAATAAGTGATTTGGTTAAAAGCTTAGAGAAAATAAAGGCAAAACACGGAGACTTACCTATTGCTTTTGAGATAAGCGATGATGATTGCTGTCCTATAAAGAAACTACACGTCACAAAGGTATATGACGATGATAGTACTGTTTCAGAAGCAGGTTTCTGTGAGGTAAGAAACTTAGGTGTAGGAGAGAAGTATTTAAACATTAGCGATATGTTAGGTGGTTAACGCCTTCAGACATAAATAAATAGTAATATGAATGCAACAGAAGCAAAGAAGACGCTATTTGAGATTAGAAAAAATCTTATTGACGATAAGCAGAAGCATGCTATTTGGTTAGCAATCAAAGCTATTGATTATTGTATAAGATTGAAGAAAGGATATAAAAGGATATAAATAGATAGTAATATGAAAGCAAGTGAGTTGATAGGGCATTTGCAATCTTACATCAGCTTCGTAGGCAAAGATTGTGAAATGCTTGTATTTGACAAAGCAGAAGGTGTTTCTTGTGATATTAACGAGACTACCAGTGATGGCGATTATGTGTTTCTGCACATTTCATCTGATAAATACACAACGAAGACACCAGAGTAACTAACCATCCGCAAGGATATAAATAGATAGTAATATGAGAATAAGCTATTATAATTTAGACAAAGATGACTTTAATAAAAAATATAGTCACTTTAAGAAGAAAAAGTTGTTTACGATTTGGTTTAATCATATCTTAGAGATGATTCAGTTTGAAAATTCAGATAGAGGTCATTTATTGTGGATTAATACTCCAAAGATAGTTCGAGTATTCGGACTTTGGAACAAAAGTTATGGTGGAAGCAGAAAGTTCTATCAGCATTGGAAAAATCGACATGAAAGATGTGGCTACTAATTTATTAATCATCCTGCAAAGGATATAAATATAAGTAATATGATTAAGAAGTACAGAAAAAAGCCAGTTACCATTGAAGCTATTCAGTGGGATGGCAAGAATTTGTCAGAGATTGACGATTTTATGGGTGGGGCAGTTGAAAACAAAGGAACTACCCTTGTAATTCACACCTTAGAGGGAGATATGAAAGCATCCATTGGTGACTACATTATCAAAGGTGTAAACGGAGAGTTCTATCCTTGTAAGCCAGATATTTTCGCAAAGACTTACGAGGAAGTAACTGAGTAACTAACCACCCTCTCCTTGGCAACAGGGAGATGGTAAAAAAAGAAGAGAATATGTTTTGGATATTTATGTCAGGATTAATGTGCTCTATATGCTCACTTGCTATAGGTACGTTATACGTAATGAAAGATGTTAGAGACAGAAAGTTGGTGTTACCAATTTATGTTATTCTAGGTTTTTGTGGCTTGTGTATAATGCTTCTATACACAATGGCTATTCAAGGAAGGGTTAATGTTTAATAAACAAAAGAAAAGAATATGAGATTAAGTGATTTTAAGGTAGGTACTATCTTAGTAGATATGTGCGGCAAAGTATTTATCCATGATGGCTTTATTAATGCTGATGGATATGGTGTTATAATTGGTGAAGATTCTGATGGAATGATTCAGAAGTCCAATGGTATTGGTAACTGGATGAAGGAAGGGTTCTGTAGAGAAGCAACCTCACAAGAAATCATTGATTTCTTTGCCAAGGTTCGCAAGACACAGAAGATTATCAATTACTAAGGAGGGTAAAAAGAAGAGAATATGGACTTAGTAATTACAATATTAGGTTGGATTGCATTAGGTGTTATATCTGCTTATCTGTTAGCAATAGTAGGTAAAATAATCTTTGATGCTGCAACCGCTGATTATAAGTTATACAAGCATGTAAGATTGTGTCGCAAGAGATTGCTAAGACAACGATATGAAGATTATGCTTGGCTGTTACTCCAGTTAGAGAAAGATACGGAAGTTTTCAATCTTACTCATAATACAAGAGATTGGACTTTTGAAGATTGGAGAGAATTTTATCTTAAAAAAGCAAAGGAGGATAAGTAATGAGCAAAGTTAAGAAATTATTAAGTCAAGCATGCAATCTGCTTGACGAGTACGATAAAGGTGGTGCTACTCAGCATAACCTTCTTTGGAAGGCTATGGGTAATATCGAGGATGTACTTAAAGAGTTGGAGGATAGTTATGGCATTTCTTTGTTGTAATCCAGATGGAAAAGAGTTCGTCTTTGCTCAAAAGCCTTATCGTGAAGACATTGGCGATGGTAAGCCTTATTGGGAAATGGACGCAGTTGACTATTGGTGTGAACTGCCAAAAGGACGAATAAAGCAATTAATAGGTCACTCTCTTACATGGAAGGATGAACCTGTTGAAAAGAATATTAAAGGTTTGAAGATATGGATATAGAAAATATCAAATTCAAGGCAAAACGTCTTGACAACGGGGAATGGGTTTATGGTAGCCTCAGAAGTACTGCTGGAGTAAAAGAAAGAGCCTACATAGTAGATAACTTTAGCAGTATGAGTGATTATAGTGTTATTGGTGTTGACCCTTCTACAGTCTGCCAGTTCACAGGACTGAAAGATAAGAATGGAACACCTATCTATGAAGGGGATATAGTTACATACAAAGATAACAATGCCGAGAGAAGAGGCGTTATTGTTTGGGATAATAAATCAATAGCATTCTGCTTTGGGTATGGTTTCTTCTTATGCCATTTTCCATCTGAAAATATGGAAATCATTGGCAATAAATTCGATTAAAAGAAATAGCTTATGAAAATAGAAAACATAAAATTCAAGGCAAAGAAGACATTGGATGGGAAATGGATAAAAGGTGACTTGGTTCATCATAAAGATTCAGATAACGTCTGGATGACAGACTTTGAGAAACGGCTGACATCACCAATTGACCCCTCTATCATCTGTCAGTTTACAGGTCTGAAAGACTGCAAGGGTAATGAAATTTGGGAACACGACCACCTAGGCGATAGCCAAAAAACTTTGTTGTTCATCTAAAATAATATGACATATGAATATAGCAATTTTATATCTTAGTATGAGTTTTATCTACATCTTGCTTGTTTGTTTGGATGGAGAAGATGTAAAGCCAAAATGGAAGCAATGGCTAGCAGGCAAACTAGGCATCAAACCAAAGATAGAGGTTAGATACATAAAGTCACAAGTTATTAAGCTTCGTTCAAGAGTTACAATGTCGAATTTTGAAATGCAATACTATTGCCGTGACAAATCAGGTATGGAGCAATTGAAGAGAAGAGCAATAGAAAGTGTGTACGATGAAATTCTTAAGGGAATGAAGGCAAACGAATTGGTTTCCATTTCGCAATATAATGACATTTATAGTAATAACACTATTTATGAGGGGACATGTGAAATTTATAAAAACAAGTAGTATATGAAGATAAGACAAGCTAAGAAAATCTTGAATATGATGGAGAGAGGAACGGACACACGTTACTTTGATTCAAAATATACATTCAAGAAAGAGAGTAGATTCATTCCTAGATTAAAGAATCTCTATCAGAAAGCAACTATCAGATGGAATAAGGTAAATATGCCGAGTGCTAACGTTAGTTTGTTTCGTTCAATTTTGAGAACTTCAAAGGAATGCGGTCGTTGTAAACATTTCAATGGTATGTTCGCAGGAAGATGTACTAAACTACATGAGTATGTTGAAAGCAGCGATTGGTGTCATGGAACGTTTTTCCATAGAAAGTGAGGTTGACATGAAGATAAGACAAGCTAAGAAGATAATGAAGGAAGTCTATAAAACCAGATATTGGGCTTATAGACAAGGTTATTATTGTGGCAAGATGGATGCAGGAAAGCTAGCCGGAGACCATCGTTTGTTAAAGGCTATGCGTCTTACAAAGAAGTGGAAAAGTCGCAAGATACGAAATGAAGTGAATAAAATACTGAAGAAGAATCCGTTCAAACCGAGGGATCTTCAACGTAGTGCTTTAAGATTAATGAGATATGGATGTAGCAAAGCTTAATCAGGAAATTTTAGGCGTAGATTTGGAATACAAAAACGTCTATATTGATGCGGAGAACACAAGAATGATACGTGCAAAATTACCTGATGGGTATTGCGATTTGGTTCGCACAGATGTGTGGAAAGGTCGTGTGAATCATCCGGAAGAGCATGATATTGTAAGATATACGGCAATCTTTTGGTATAGAGAAGAATTTGTTGGTGGAGTTGCTTTAGGTCACAAGTACATGCATGCTAAATATAAGTTCTTCGAGTTGGTTGTGAATAAAAAATATATTTTGGAAATAAAACATAAGAAAAATGGAAATGCTAGATAATAAGTTAATCCTAGACATTCCTAAAGGAATGGAAGTGGACGTTGAAAAAAGTGACTTGAAAGCTGGTGTTATTAAGTTGAGGAAGAAGGAAATCTGCTATGCGGATGTCTTATCTACTTTAGCTGATAAAGATATTTATCCTGCCGAAATTAAAGTTCCTAACTTGTTTGCAGGAAAGATAATTGCATTAGCTAGGTTAATGACTATAGCTAAGTACTATAATGGAGATTGGAAACCGGATTGGAATTCTCATGAATATAAGCATAATATCATGCGAACCAGTGAATATGGTATTACTTCTTGTGGTAGTTATAACGAAGGAGCAATTTACTTCAAGAACAAAGAAGATGCCCAAGCCGTTATTGATAATCCGAATTTCAGAAGCATTCTTGATGAAATCTATAAGGACTAAGGCTTATGAAAAAAGAAATGTTCTTTAAGAGTGTAGAGTTCCGTGAAGTCCAGCATTTGGCTTTCTCGGATGAATACATAACCGCATACGTATCGGTGAATAATGTTCCGAAGATACACATGAGTGTTAATACACCTCGTGACGAATATGGGTTTGCGAAAGGCAAGCCAAAACGTTACTTTAGAATGGGGTTTGGAAAATGGCTCACCGAACGAGCGTTTGTGAAGAAATATTTTAGTGAAGAATAAATGAATATAAAAAAGTCAGATATGGAAACCGAAATTAATGTAGCGACAATCCTTAAGGATAAGCCGCAAGGTACTAAGTTGTATTCCTCAATATGTGGAGCGGTAGAGCTTAAAGAAGTTCTTGATGTACATAAAAAGAAATCTATTGTGGCTAAAGAACTTAATTCGGGTAATCAACATAGATTTTGGTACGATGGCAAATTCTTTAGAACAGGGCAATGTGTATTGCAACCTTCAGAGAATATGGCAGACTGGTCTAAGTTTGCTTGGAAGAAGGGTGATGTGCTGGTAAGTAATGATGGTGGTACAGAGGTTGTCTTTGATAAATGGTACGATGAAACTTACACAAGTTTCTATTGTAAGCATTACCTTAACAGTGAAGATGAGAATAAAATCGTGTATCACGAAGCATTCTTATGTACAACCGAAAGATATTCTCTTGAAGATAAGGATTCCGTCCAGACCTATATTAACACCCTAGAGAAGCGTTTGGGCGGCAAGCTCAATCGTGAGACACTTGAAATAGAGAAGGCAGAGTTCAAGTATGGAGATATAGCTTTTGCTGATTATGGTAATAGACAAATTGTGTTCGTAGTATCATCCAAGACAGATATAAAAGAAGGTTATAATTCTTTCATTTCATTATGTTTAAACGGTATTACAACCTTAGACATGGGATATAGAAGAAGTTTCTTTAAGAAAGACCTTTTCGAACTTCGCCTTGCCACAGAAGCAGAGAAACAGCAGCTCTTTTCAGCTCTAAAAAAGCAAAGCAAGGTTTGGGATGCTGAAAAGAAAATGATTGTGGGCATGAAGCTAAAGGTTGAGCTGAAACCATTCGATAATGTGTTGGTTAGACATCAAAAAACAGAGGAATGGCGTGCAAATATATTTAGCCATACAGATAAGACAGATGAATATCTTGACTATGTATGTGTTAATGGTAGATGGGAGTTCTGCATCCCTTACGAAGGCAATGAATCATTGTTAGGTACAACTAAAGATGTGGAGGTAAGTTATGGACGAAGCTTTTAAGAAAGAACTTATAGAGCATTGTAAAAGGCAAATGCAACACTTTGAGAGAATGGGAAGAACAGATTCTTTCGCATATAAAGAACATGCTGTTTTACTTAGTTTTCTTGAACGTCCATATTTACCTTTTTAATATAGTAATAGTTATGATAGACATAAAGAAGAAAATCCAAGCCGCAAGAGATTACGCAAGCAAAAGCTATCGTGTAATCAGAAAGATTAGCAAAAACGGCTTTATGGTTCAAAGAGATAAAAATGCCGATAAGCATTTCTTGGATGGCATTGAATGGGCAGAGAAAGAGATATTCAAAGATTTGATTCACAATGCTAACGAAGTTCCTCAAATTGGCAGAGGAAGGATTCTTGCATACTCAAGAGACTGCGGTTATAGAAATCTTTACAACCTATACGATATGATGTACAAGACTGATTGCGGCACATATCAAGAAATGTGGGAATTAGAAGTTAAAGCTTACGGTTTGGATGGCTGGATATACGCAGATGAATTGTTTGACTTAATTATCAAAGGAGGTGATAGTAAATGACCGATGCAGAATTTAATAAGTTTGTGCTTATGCTAGAGAATGAAGCGTTTCAGTTTGCAAGAAGTCAAAACGTATTTAAGGAGCATCGAGTGGTGATAGAGCAGTCTTTCAAGATAGGAGGGCTGTTCATTCTTCGAGAGCTGGAAAAGTATTTTAATCAAAAGAAGTAAGCTTATGAAAAAAGTTTCCTTGACTGATGATGAGCTAGATTTGCTTATTATCGGGCTTCATTGCGTAAATAGGTCTAATTATAATAATTACGGACGATATTACGATTCATATGACAAAGTGTCGCAAATGAAGGAAGAACTTAGGATTAAACTTAAGAGGGCATTGTATAATTTTTAGTTTTGAGTAGTAGTTTATATATATTAAGATATGGAATTAAAGATAAAAACGCATCATGCGTTACCTTGCCGTACAGAGGTATTCACTATCAATGGAAAAAGTGCTGAACAAAATGATTTTGGTGATACATATGACCATCATTATGAAGATGCAGAGCCTTATGCTTGTGCCGATATGCACTTTGACCCAAAGCCTCCAACAAAGGAAGTACTAAACCGCTATAATATAACGGAAGAAGAATATTATAACATCTGCAACGAATTGGAATGCGAACTATGCGTAGGTAGTTGCGGATGGTGTATTTAATAGATTTTAGAATAAATAATATAAGCAATGACAAAGGAAGAAATATTGGAAAAGGCATCCGATTTTGAGGATGAAGATGAGTTCGTGAAGTGTGATAGATTGCCGTTCACTGAGGAATGGTGGCTTTTGCATCACCTAGTGTATATCGGCTTGTCTTGTACCTATACAGGTCGTGGTTATATAATTGAGAAACTTAAAGATTAGTAAAATGGAAGCAAATGATTATTTGAAAGCCATGCAAGCTATGGATGAATTGGATAGACTTGTAACTAGTGTTTATCCGGATAAGTTCAAGTTGGTCTGCAAGAAGCATGGAATAGATGAATGCGAGGCGATGAATATGTATTCGTACTTGCAAAAGATGCATAAAGGTCAGTCTTGGTTAGTTAGATACAAGCCATTGGAATATCTAGAGCGTGTATTAACACTAGCCAAAGAAGCTTATGCGTCTTACATGAACAACGGCTTGATTCTAAGTATGGTCAATTTTGGTGATAAGTACACAAGAATACTTGTAATCTTTGAGAAAGATGGCGTAAGAAGCCAACAAGAATTTGACCTTAGAGAGCAAAGAACATATGTTGATATAGCGGACTTTATTGGAAATGGTTACTCCATCGTATCTGTTATCCGTCAGTCTGACAATGTTGACAGCGAAAAGTTTGTTGGAGAAAAGGATGAGCGAAGTCATAGTATTCCTATTTACGATGGTGATGTAATGCTTTGTTACGTGAACAAACCGGAATTTTGGAGTTCTGATTGGCGTAATAGCGGACTTTATATTTGTGAGAGTGGCTCATATCATAGATTGCTATACACACCGAATAAGGGGTACGTAAGACATGGAGAGCCAGATGTAGATGAAGACTTCACCCTTGATATTGAGGAAGAATCCTTCAGTAGTTATGTTATGACTTTAGACCAGTCTTGGTATAAGTTGGGTAATGTTCATGCAGGTATAGGCTTTTTGAAGGAGAAAGAATAGAAGTGTTAAAGGAGAGGAATATCATTTCCCCTCCTTTGCCTTAATCTCCAGCTCGATAGGCTTGCCGCAATGAGGGCAAACAAATGTTGGCTTAGATGGCTCGATTTCGTCTTTGAAGAAGTCTCCAACCTTACACCCTAATACATCGGCAATACGCTGTAATGTCCTCATCGTAGGGTTACGGCTGAGGTTTTGGGTAAAAGTAACTCTTGATATACCCATTTCTTTAGCTACCTGTTCGATAGTAAAGCCCTTTTCTTTAATTATTGATTTAACGTCCATATTTATAATATAATAATGTATGATTGAATTTCGACTGCAAAGATAAGAAAGTTTTTTGAAACTACCAAATTTTTCTCTTGTATTGATTGAATTAAATCATACAATGTGAAGTTCTGTTAAGAAAAAGGTCATACGTATATAGTTATGTTAAAAGATGATTAAAATCATTCGTTTTCTTGCAAATAATTTGGTTTGTATGATTTTATTTTGTATCTTTGCAATGTCTTTAAGAGATAAAGGCTTTAAAGTTTAACTATTAATTGCTGTTATGCAGCCGAGTCGGCACTCGTAAAACGGTATAGTGATTATGGCTACTACATTAAGAAATACATTGAGTGAGGTAATGAAGCTTGCTTGGCAGTTCATCAAGAAGAATGGCTACACAATGAGCGAGGCTTTAAAGGTCGCTTGGATGAACATCAAGCTGAAGGGTCAGATGAAGAAGCGCATCGTGAAGTTCTACTTTCAGAAGGTTGATGGCAGCTTGCGTGAGGCATTCGGCACATTGAGCGAGAAGGTTATCCCAGCTACACAGGGTGCAGGTCGCAAGATGAATGACACTTGCCAAGTGTACTTCGATACCGAGAAAGAAGAATGGCGTTGCTTCAAGAAGGCAAACCTTATGAGAGTTGCATAACAACATGAATTGGCGCAATTAAAAATAGAATATTGAAAAAAATGAGAATGATACAGAAGACATATAAGTTTCGACTTTACCCGAATAAGGAGCAAGAGAGGATGCTTGCAAATTATTTTGGCAGCGTCCGCTTTGTCTATAATCATTTTCTCGCTGAGCGCAAGGAACAATACGAGAAGACCAAGAAAAGCTCAAACTATTACGAGCAAGCAAAGGAGTTGACTGTAATGAAGAAAACCGAGGCTTTCTCATGGCTAAGGGAAATCAACAGCCAGACCTTGCAGCACGCCTTGCGCCACTTGGAAACCGCCTACGTGAACTTTTTCAAGGGGAGGACTAAGTTCCCACGATTCCACTCTAAGAAGCAAGGCGGCAGTTTTGCCGTACCTCAGCATTTCAAGGTTGATGGCAATAGGGTATTCATCCCGAAGTTCAAGGGTGGCATCCGCTTCGCCAAGAGCCAAGAGGTCAAGGGCGAGTTAAGAAATATGACTGTATCTGTTACACCAAGCGGAAAGTATTACGTTTGTATTATGGCACAGGTCGAGGTCGATGACTTGGAGAAAACCAATCTGAGTGTTGGCATCGACTTGGGCTTGAAGGACTTCGTGATAACCTCCGATGGTGATAGGTACACATCAAATAAATTCATTAAGAAATATTCAAAAAAGCTGGCTTCGATGCAGAAGCACCTTTCTCGCAAGAAGAAGGGAAGTGGCTCATGGAACAAGCAACGCATCAAGGTAGCAAGGTTGCAGGAGAAAATCATGTCTTGTCGAAAAGACAAGCTTCATAAGGTTTCCACCGACCTTATCCGCAAGTATGATGTGATTTGTTGCGAGGACTTGAACATCAAGGGTATGGTAAGAAACCATCACCTCGCAAAGTCCATTTCCGATGCAAGCTGGGGTGCGTTCATCACGATGCTGGAGTACAAGGCGAAGTGGTATGGAAAGACCCTTTCCAAGATAGGAAGATTCTACCCATCCTCTAAGACTTGCCATCATTGCGGTTACGTCAAGGAAGATTTGTCTTTGTCTGACCGTTACTACACTTGTCCAAATTGTGGCAAGTTGATAGACCATGATTTGAACGCAGCAATGAACATTCTTGATGAAGGATTAAGAAACATATCGGCAGGAACAGTCGATTACACCGACGGAGGGGTCGTAAGACTTGCTCGCAAGCATTCCCCGATGAAGTCGGAATCCCACAAGTCTTTAGCTTGTGGGTAGTTCAAGAAGATGAATGGTGAGGTAAGACAAGCCTTTGGTACTCTCCTTCAGAGCCACATTGACTACACTCCAAATGGTACTGGTCATGCAGCATCAAGAGATTGCATCCGCTATTGGGATGAAGAAAAGGGCGCATGGAGACAATTCAAGGCTTACAACTTCTTGCGAGTTGCATAAAGATATATACACGTTCTAAGGTGTTTGGCGAGGCTTTAATAGGGGTGAGCCTTTAATCACCCCTTTAGTTAAGGACTTTTAAAGTATTTGAGATATGGAGACAATCGCTAAGTGTTTGAAAGAAGTGTTCTACAAAGGGCATCATATTACTAAGGTGGAGGACGTATTTGGTCAGGTATCCGTTCGCATTGATAATATTGCTGAACCGGACTATGCTAGCATAGCCGATGCAAAACGAGTAATCAATGGTAAAGCCCCTAAATGGTTTACGGATGGTTACATGTGGGACGAAGCCAGTAAGAAGGTCGTAAAAGACCCTAACGCTTTCCGATGGGAGGAGTAAGAAAAGATAAGGTAAAGAACTTAATACAATTGATTATGGAAAAGTTTAATGATGGCAATTATGTATTCGAGACAACAAACGAGTTTCCGGATGGCTATGAGATTTGGGCGATTGGTCGAAGAAATTTCAAGCACAAAGGCTACGTACCATTGTGTGAGGTCGATGAGAGCCGCTACGTCAAAAGAGATACCTTGAAGGCTTTGAAAGTAAAGGATGAAGCATTAGCTTTGACTTTGCTCTCTGAAGCCGTTAAACGAGGTGTTAACAAGAAGAAGTATAACATAATGATTAATGCAAAAGAAAATGGATGAGAATTTTCTGAATGTGCTCTATATCGAGCACACGGATAAAATAGGCGTTCTAAAGGACGATAAGGACGAAAGGGTATCAGTTATCCGTGGGACGGACAAAACGCTTGTAGAACGCAAAAGAGAAGGTAAAACGTACCTTCTTGTACCTTTGACAAAGAACCACACTTTTGTTTGCAAGGGTAATAGTATTGATGTGGATGGTGAGCATATTAAGAGTGAAATCTTCTTCCGCAAGGATGCTTGCCAATGGATTGAGATTGACAAAGAAATGTTATCTAAGGTAGCGTAATAAATAAGGAGGTTTAAGCTATGAAAGTATATGTAGTAATATCTTCATACCAACATGGATTGGGTGAAGCAGTTGAGGTTGATGCAGAAGTCTTCTCTACCATAGATAAGGCAAGAAAAGCGATAGGACACAAAGGGATGAACACTTTGGAGAATTACAAGCGAGTTTTGAATTGCGATGATTATCTATACAATATCTCAGGTTCTTTCTTCCATATCTCAGACAGCGAAGGAGAAACGTGGGATAATTTCGATATTGTAGAGCAAGAATTAAAGTAATATAGTTATGAAGATTAATGAAATCAAAAATATCTTAGATTATGCAAAGGAGTGTGGTCGTCTAGTAACAATTACACTTGTAAGTGGGCAAGTGTCTCATATAAACTTCAGTAAGAAAACAAAGACGTTTACTGCTACAGATGATGTAATCTTAGACGAAGAGGGACATCTTGTGATAAAATATGATACGGATGGAAGTAGAGATTACATTGATAGCGATTCCATCATTCGCATATTTATCAAAGAAGGTTTATAACAATTAATTAGATAAGAATATGGATGCAGGTCATGTGTATGTGATAATGGTCGAAGCCGAGAAAAAAGGTCTAAGAGGAACTGTCAACTTGGTAGGTGGAGCAAAGATAAGTTTCGACTTCAGTAGTGTTGGTGGTGAAACCTCTTTCAATTGCAATACAAAGAACAGAACACTTATGATTGGGAGTGGAAGTACTGTAGTATTTACACGTAAATATATTGATTGTAGCTCTATCCAGTATATTGAAGTGTTTGAACGTACAAACTAATTATAGGAGACAAGAATATGAATATACTAGACTATTATGAGGTTGTCACCTCAAAGATTTTCAAGTTGGAAAGCATGAACGAGGGGCTTGTATTGATAGCACCAGAGCAGGAGGTGGATGGAGTCCGTTCCTTGATGGTGGGGGTGTATGTACCTGAGCATGAACGATACAAGATGTACACTTTCCGTTCCTCTATGAATGAGGGTGAACTAAGTGACAAGTACAAGGCAATGGTAGGCACGATGGATGTTCTTAAACCGGATTGGGATAGAATAAGAAAGAAAAGACGAAAGAGGATCTAACCTCTTACCGCCTTTAGTTTTTGTTTAAATGCCATTTGACTTTCGTATGTAAGTACAGAAGAAACATACTTGATGGTTTTTATCTGAATACATCAAGCAAAAGCGTGTTGAAATATCTGAGAATGTAAATTATTTCAAGATTATTTTTAGAAAACATGAAAATAAATTAGAGTTTCCTTGCATTTCTCGAAGGTTTTTGTTACCTTTGCGGATGCAAACAACAAAACAATGAGCTTATGAAAGTATTATCAATTCGTCAGCCGTATGCTTGGTTAATCGCTATCGGCTGCAAGACCATTGAAAACAGAACCTGGAATAGAAAGTTCCGTGGTCGTTTCCTTATTCATGCTAGCCAAGCCAAACCCGAAAAACTTGACGGATGGCAGGAGAGCGCAATGAAGAAATATTGCCAAGAGCATGGTATTGTTATTCCGGACTTCAAAGACTTGCCAACGTCAGCCATTATCGGCAGCGTAGAGTTGGATGATATTCAATTTCATGAGGCTTATCCGGATGCGTTTGCTGAAGATTTCCAATATCATTGGTTCTTGAAGAATGCTAAATTGTTCGATGAGCCGATTAGAAACGTCAAAGGCAAGTTATTCCTCTGGGATTATGAGTACAATGAAGCCGAAATGTAAAACAACAATACTTTTGTAATAAAAATACAAGTCGTTGAAAATTAGAGCAAAAGTATTTGTTATTCCCTAGAGTATATAAGAGTTAAATGTAAATATATTGTAAAATATTGAAGTTATGAAGAAGAAATTGATAATTGCCATCATCGTAGCCATTCCCTTGTTGATGGTGTGCAGTGGATGTAATAATCCTAGAGATATTGGGGAAATGCTATCAGAACAAGGATATGAGTATGTTTCTACTATAAAAATTGACAGTGCTTTTGTTATAGAAGGGGAAAAGGAAAGCCGAACCTACATTAATTGTTGCGAGGCTGAAATGAAAGTGGATTCATTGATAAAGTCAGTTCCATCAAGTTTGACGTATGAACAAAAGAGAAAATTCGATAATAATATAATGCCAATAGCAGCCGCAGTATCTTCTCTTAAACAAGAGGCGGTAAATGAGGATATTGATATGGCGTATTCGTTAAATGAAAAAGAGTTGAAGTTTGTGCATTCTGGTTGGCTTGCTTATGTAAAATTAAAAGTATGTGGAAAGGTTGATGAATATATAGCGTGCCTTAACAAAAGCCGCTCTGAAATCATTTATGTTGAGCCAAAGAAAAAAATAGATTATGACTACATATTACGGTATGGGTATTTTGATACGTATAATCCTTACATGAAATACTAAGGTCTTTATAATAATGTGTAATTTAAAATAAATGTATCTTATACTAAAATAACGTTAACAAATAAAAGAAAAGCATTAAAAGTCTTGCAAGTTTCAAATAAAATGCTTACCTTTGCAAACGAAATCAGAAATGGTTTAGCCGTGAAGTCGTGAGCATGGTTACTGGGATAAGAAGAAATTTAGAAGTCTTCGGACTTTTCTATACTTTTAGCCTCGTTCGCTACTCACGACAATAAGCGGACGGGGCTTTTGTTTTGTTCCAAAGGTAAGAGGCATACCTGTAAAACTGCCGTGTTTAATTAATAATTATGTAGAGTAATGAAGACGATTTCATTGAAATTGGTAGGCACTAAGCCTTTGATGGTTCACAATCCAAGAGTAGTTGACCCATTTGACAAGTACAAGAAACTTTTGCAGCCATTGACTAGCAAGCGAACAAAGACAGATGATGATTTGTTGGAGATTTGCCGATTGCAATTCCTTGCATCCTTGTACTATCGCAATGGCGAGTATGTGTTACCACAATCGCATGTAGAGGGTAGTTTTCAAGCTGCTGCCAAAGAACGTAAGCTTGGTAAGAAGTTTGAGCGTTCCTTCGGTCTTTATGGTGATGGTGTATTGCAATTCAAGGACAACGACAAGACACCGGAAGAACTTTTTGAAGTTGGTCGCACAAAGGAGGGTTATTTTGACCCATCAATATCTTATGTTGACACAAGAGCGTGCGGTATCAAAGGTTCAATTAAAGTCCCTGCAACAAGAGCGATATTCCCAGAGTGGTCAACGGAAGTTACTTGTTGGTTCGATGAGACGCAGCTGAACGAGGAGGAAGTATTACAAGTGGCTGAGATTGCAGGTCTTCGCTATCATGTCGGTACTTACAGAAAGCTTTATGGAGCGTTTAAAGTAGAAAAGAAATAATTCTTACAATTATAAAGGTGTGGTTGGGTGGAGTGATGTTAGGTTCAGTCCGGTATGGTGATGTGAGGTCTGGTAAGGTGGGGTAGGTAGAGACGAACACAATGATGGTCGTAGGCGAGGTTCGACTCCTCGCCATTGTGCAATCAAAAAACCAATGCAGTCATGTACGGCGAGGTGGAGTATGGTATGGTACGGTCAGGTCATGTATGGTCGGGTTCTGTCAGGTTTGGTGAGGTATGGTAAGGTTTAGTAGAGAAGAACTCCTTACATGGTGGTTATCTAAGGTTCGATTCCTTAGTGGGGAGCAACTTAAAAAGAATGAAAATATGAAAGAAGATACGAAAAATGGTTTTGATGATTTAGAAGAAGAAATTCTTTCTACATTTAAAGATGGTCAATTGATTTCGCATGAATGGATGAAGTCAAAGTTTGGCATTACTCCTTTATGTTGGGATGATTACAAGGATGTCCAGAAGCTATTCCAAGCCAAGGATAAACAGCAGTTTGATTATATGACCTTGGTAGATAAATTGCGTTGGGATATATTGAAGCGAAAGAAATGCTATCTTAAAAATGTCTTTGGTGCCGGCTATGTGATTGTTCCGAAGGAAGAACAGGCTGAATATGGATTCACTCAAACAATGAAGGAAATCAAAGAGTCCTTGCGTAAAGGTGCTTTGATAATTGGAAACGTGAGACCTTTGCCAATGTTTGCCGTATCATCCTATAATGATATTAAAAGCCGTTTCAGCACAATAAAAAGCGTGTTGTCTGCGTTAAAGCTATAGAGCCGCAACCTTTTAAGCGTGTGGCTTCAATTGTTATATAGAACTCAGAGTCTTCTGCATGTGAATGTAGAAGACTTTTTGTTAATTGAGGTTAATATAACAAAAAAGTTATCCTTTTATTTGCATATATAACAAAAAAGTTATATCTTTGCATTGTCTTAAGGACAAAAGAGGTCTTTTACTTATTTATTAATTTCTTCTATATATGATGAAGACTAGTCAATTATTGAGAAAGCTGACCCAAGCAGGTTGCTATGTGGTTCGGCATGGTGGTAATCACGACATTTGGTTTAGTCCAACAACAAAACTTAAATGTCCAGTGCCACGGCACGGCAGTCGTGAAGTTTCTCGAAAGACTTACGACAGTATTCTTGAAAGATTGCTTGGGCTTTAAGCCCAGCAATTTTTTCGCTTATATAGCAAGACGTTGATATGGGTTTAAGACCTCTTTTTAAAGTTTAGAATCGGAATTATGGCAACAAAGGTAATTATACAAGTAGAAAAGTGTAAAGAAGAAAAGAATTTTTCTTGCTATATGGTGGATAAATTTCCAGACTTCCATCTAGCCGGATTTGGCAACTCTGCAAAACAAGCGATGGATGATATTTTTGTAGCAAAGGAAGAGATTAAAGAGCTTCTTGAAGAAGAGGGAAAACAAATGCCTGAATTGGTGTTTGAGTTCCGGTATGATATAGGTTCTTTCTTCGATTATTTTTCGTATCTGAATATAAATGGTGTCGCAAAGAAAGCTGGCATTAATGCTTCTCTGATGCGTCAGTATGCAATGGGAATCCATGAGCCTAGCAAAAAACGTAAGCAGCAAATTCTTGATTGCTTACATGGAATTTCAAAAGAATTACAGGCTGTCGTGATTTGACGGTCTTTATATATAGAAGAAAAATAAGTAAACAACCGAGCCTTCTGCATGTGAATGTGGAAGGCTTTTTTGTGTCTAGACCTTATTCTTTGCACTTAAATCTTTTGTGAAATCACACCTTTTAATTCATTCGTTATTCCTTTGATTATTAGCTAATTTTGCCAATAAAACATAAAATATGGCAGAATTAGAATTTAACCTCCGAGCGAATTTCTCCCAAATCAAGGAAGCCAAGGAAGAACTTGAAAGATTGCGTGGTGAGTTGTTGAAGACTTCGAGAGCGACAGATAAATCTGTGGTTCAAGACCTCACGGATAAATATGCGGAACAAAAGCGTAAAGTAACCGAATTAAGCGAAGCAATGGGTCGTTATTCTTTGGTAATGAGCAGCGATTATGCAAAGAAAATGCAATCTTTGACACGGGAAGTATATGCTTTTGAATTGCAAGCCGACACGACCAGGCGAAAGATAGAGAAGCTTTCCAATGAGATAGCGAAGATGGAAAGCAAAATGCGCAGAGGTGGCCTTGATGTAGGAACAAGCGCAATTCTTTCTGATAATATATCATCCGGCTATGCCTCGTTAAAAGACGAAAAGGCTAGATTGGAGAATCTTACGGGATTAAGCAAGCAAGCGAGACAAGAGTTACAGAATATGCAAACGGAATATGCTAAGTATTCGGGTTCCGTATCTCCTGCTAAGGATATGACCAATCAAATGACGAATGCTTTTGCCCAAATGATTGCGGAAATGAAGCAAGCCCCTACTGTCGGTGAAGGTATTTCCTCATTGTTTGGTCGTTTGAATGGTGACGCAAGGCAACTAGCTATGAGTTTAGTTGGTGGTCTCGGCTTTGAACAATTGGCTGAGCACATCTTTAACGTCCGCTCTCAATTCCAGCAATTAGAAATTTCTTTTACAACAATGTTGGGTAGTGAGCAAAAGGCAGGTGCGCTTATGGATGAACTTATCCAAACTGCTGCTCGCACACCTTTCAACATGACAGACGTTACAGAAGGCGCAAAACAACTTTTAGCATATGGAATTCAAGCCAATGAAGTAAATGACACCTTGGTACATTTGGGTGATATAGCTTCTGGCCTTAATATTCCTTTGTCGCAGCTTGTTTATTTGTACGGCACGACCGTTTCGCAAGGAAGAATGTTTACAATGGATTTGCGTCAGTTTATGGGTAGAGGTATCCCCTTAGCAGAAGAATTGGGTAAAATATTACACCAAAACACAACTGAGGTTCAAGAGTCTGTTTCTAAGGGAAAAGTCACATCAGACATCTTCAAGGAGGCTATCGCTAATATGACGCAAGCTGGCGGTCGTTTCGGAGGCTTGATGGAGCAGCAAGCCGAAACCCTTCAAGGTCGTTGGTCGAACATAGAAGATACGATAGACCAAGCAATCAACTCTATAGGACAAAAGACACAAGGAATCTTTGGAACAGGTCTTGACTTAATATCTTCTCTGATAGAGAATTGGGAAACTTTGGTTAAAGTTATTGGTTCAGCGGCTGTTATGGTCGGAACTTACAAAGCTGGCTTAATGGCAGCGGCAAGCATTCAGAAGGTTCAGAATGCTATGACAATGGCATCAATCACAGAGGAACTTGATTCTAAGTTAGGAGAGGCAAGAGACCAAGAAAACAACTTCCGTTCCTTAAATGGTAAAGACACCAAGCAGTATCGGGCAAATAGGTACAAGGCTTTAGGTGATGCTATAGCCGATACGTCAAACATCGGTGATGATAAGACTGAGGAAATCGTCTCAAAGCAAATTGAGATGGCGAGAAACGAGGGTCTTATCACCGAGCAGATGGCTCAACAACTCCAAACAAAGCGAGATTTATTGGTTGCCCAGCAAAAGGCTGCTGATAATGAACGCATGGAGTATGAGAACGCAAAGCGGACAAAAGAAATAGAAGAGGAAGCTGCACGACAGAAGAGAGCCGATGCGGAAATGGCTGCTGAAATTAACGCAAAGGCTGCAAAGAAAGCCGCTATAGACGAGGCTAACAATACTCCTTTGGGTAAGGCTATTCTTAACACCAATGCTATAGAGGAAAAGAAAAAACAGGCAGAAGCAAGCATCGAATTAGCCAAAGAAGAGGCAAGGGAACAACATGGAATTGTTGAGGAAATCGGTGCTCAAATCAAGAAGCAAGAAGAACTTGTAGCCGCAAAAAAGGAGCAGGTAAAGTCTTCATACCAAAACGTGACTGATTTGGGCGGTTATGATGATAGCTTTGGTGATGATTTGAAATTACGAGACCAAGCAGTAAATCAATATGTAGCTGAGCAGCAAAAGTTGAACGACCTCAAGCAGAAGAGTTATGAGGCTTCCCAAAAGGCATATATCGCAGACCAAAAAGTATTGGGTATGCAAGAAGACCTTAAAGGTGTAACCCAAGAGCTTAATCAAGCTATAGAGGAGGAAAACCGAATCTATGGAGAAACTGGAGCTAGTGCGGACGAGATAAACAAGCTGGTGAATGAGGGTGTTGCGGCAAAAGAGGGCGATACGGCTGCGGTTAATGCAAATACTGCTGCTAAACAAGGGAACACGTCAACAGAAAATGCCAACTCAACGGCACGAAACGCTAATACCGGAGCTACCACAAGACAATCTGCATCAAATGTGGCAAACACAACCACAGAGAATGTTAATTCTGTGGCTACCGGAGCGAATACGGCTTCTCAAAACGTGAATACAAGTGCGAAGCAACGCAATTCCTTTGTTACTGGTATGATGTCAGTTGGTACAAAGGCAGCAACCTTGGCTCAATCGGCTTTTTCTTGGGCAACTAATGCTTTGACAACAAGCTTGCGTAGTCTTTGGGCTGCAATGCTTGCAAATCCATTGACAACTGTCATTACTTTAGTGAGCACAGCTATTTCTGTATTCTCTATGTTTGGTGACGAAACAGAAGATGTTGCGACAAAGGCAACAAATTTAGGTAATAAAGCATCCGAGGCAAGTGCAAAGGTTCGTGCATTGTTTGCTATCTTAGGGGATGGAAAGGATGCGGAAAGTCATAAAGACACGATAGATGCATTGAAAAACGCATACGAAGAGTTTGGCGTAAAGCTCGATGAAACAATTATGAAGTCCGAAAACGAAGCTTCAAAGGTACAAGAGCTTATAAAGCATAAGGAAGATCTGATAGGTGTCATTGAGGAACAAACGGTGGCAATGGAACATCAAAATGCTATACAGCAGATTTATGATACATACAAGAACGATAAGGATAAAGCTAAAACGAATTTCATAAATGACACGGATGGTGTTCTTACCAAGGAACAAGCAGGGATGGCGACTATGGTGGTAAGCCAAGAAGATTTGGATAAAATGGCGAAGCTGCAAGGTGAAATTGATGGATTGGATAAAAGGACTAACAAGTACAAAGAAACAGTAGAAAAGCTACGAGGGGTATCTGGAAATGTATACAAGGATATTGAAGCGTACTATCTCAATCTGAAGCTGACAAAAGAACAAATAGCAGAAATAACCGCTGAGACATATAGCTATATTGCAGCAAGCACACGTGCCAATGTAAATAAGCAAAAGTCTCTTGATGCGGAGGATAAGGCAAGAGCGGCAGTAGAGAAAACCAGGGATGCTATCAATAAGCTTTCAGGTAGTACAATGGAAAATGCCGAACGTAACAGGTTGGCGAAAAAGTCATTTAAGGAAATGGCTGTTGAAATGGATGAAATCCGAAAGATTTGCGAGAGAACTTATCATATGAAAATCAAGGTGGATTATGATGATAAATCATTGCCAGCTTGGATTAAGAATATGTCTCAGAGCCAAAGAGTAGAAAGTGCAAGAGCAAGATTGTCATGGTTGAAAACTCATAAGCCGGGAGATACAACAAAGAAGTTTGGTGGAATTAATAAGGATTATTGGACTATTTATAATGAAAACCGAGGGCTTCAATACAAGGGGGAAAAGGTAGAGAGTACACCAACCGAGACCGAGGCTCAGAGAAAGAAACGCCTTGCTGCTGAAGCTAAGAAAAAACGTGAAGCGGAACGTGCGGCTACTAAGGCAGAGCGTGAAGCAAATCAAAAGGAAACGATGGCTGGCAACAAGCGCAAGGCAGAGGAGGACTACTCCAAGACTATTTCATCCTATTCGGAGAAAGCCAGCGATGAGTTGTCAAAGCGAAGAACGGAATTGATTAAAAATGAGACCGAAAAGGAGATTGCTCAAATTAATATGTCTTCAGACAAGGAGAAAAAGGCTATAGAGGATTCGATTGACAAACTCGTTGAGGCTAAGAAGAAGAAAGACCAGACCGTTTGGGTAAATTCGGGAAAAGGTCGTAAAGCCAACATGTGGAAACAGGGCAAGTCCGATGCGGAATACCGCAAAGAGGTATTGGGCACACAAATGGTTGACGACAAGGGTAATCATCTTGGGAAGACCATTGGGCAGAACTCAGAAGACCAAATTGCCTTGATTGAGAAACAGAGGCAATTAAAGCTGAAGGAAATCCAGCAAGCAGAGATAAAGGACATGTTGGATTTCATGAAGCAATACGGCAGCTTAGAACAACAACGTTATGCTATTCTGAAAGAATACACGGACAAGATAGACCTTGCTAGAGAGAAAGGTGATACTTTTGGCGCAGCGAGTGCGGAAATGGAGATGAACGACCAGTTGAAGAAGTTGAATTTTACGGATTTCAAGGATTCTATCAATTGGGATGTTGTCTTTCAGGATATGAACCGATTGAGTATTCCTTATCTTGAAGACCTTCGTAAGAAAATGAAGGAGTTGCTTGGTTCGGGTACGTTGGAAATTGATGACATGAAAACCGTATCTGACCAAATCTACAAGATTGATGATGCGATTTCAGAGCAGAAGGATAGATGGGGATTGGTTAATGATGCTGTCCGTGAACACCGTAGGCTTATTGATGAGGCGAAGGATGCGCAAGACCGATTGGCACAAGCTAGAAAGGGGGAGTTTGATGCCAAGGCTGATAATATGAGCCAAAGGAGAAAAATCCAAGGCGTGTTTGCTGAAAGTGGGGTTAACATAGATACCAGTAATATCACTTCTGCCAATAAGGACAAACTTATGGGTTCTACCAAGAATCTCAGTGTAAGCCAAACGGAGAAGTTACGTAAGCTTTTTGATGATTTGGCGGTTTCAGAGGTTAAGGTCGGAAAGGCTACAAAGGAAGTCGGAAAGGCACAGGAAGAAGCCAAGGTAAAGCAGGATGCTGCAAAGAAGAGCTTGCATGATACTATAGAGGAATGGGCTGAGGGCTTGAGGAAAATCCAAGAGAAGCTGAAAGACCTTCCTGGGTTAGTCGATGCGTTAGGTCTCGGAAACACAGGCTTTGGTAAAGCCGTGAATAACGGAATGGATGCATTGAACAGTGGAACACAAGCCTTTTCTGATTTTGCAAGCGGAAACTACATAGGTGCGGCTATGAATGGAATAAAAACCATTGGCTCGTTGGGCAAGATGTTCGGTATTGGTGGAGGTAATGGTGCAGAAGTTGCGAAGAAAACTGAAGAGCTGACCGAGAGCAATGACAGATTGATGTATTCCATTGATAAGTTAAAAGAGTCTATTGACAAATCTTCCGGTTATACAGCCGTCAGCAACTATAATGCTGCTTACGATGCTCAAAAACAGGTTAATACCCAAACGATGGATATTCTCAAAACACAGATGGGGTATCATGGGGCACACCATTCAAATGCTTATTATTGGAATCTTTCTGCACAAGATTATGCGGCAATCAATAAGACTTTGGATGAGCAAAGTAAGATAAGGGGTGGTTATACTAATTCTTCGATAAACAAGGTCAATTCCTTGGAGGATATATACAAGCTCACTCCAGAGCAGATGGCTGATATTCGTACACATAATGCGGATGTATGGAAGAACATGACCGACCAAGGCAAGTATGATAAGACGGAATATTGGGAGCAATATACAGAACTGGCGGGAAAACTAGAGGAGTTGACGGAGCAAATCAATGAGAATTTGACTCAAACAACCTTTGATTCGATGAAGAGTGACTTCATAAACAATCTTATGGATATGAGTAAGTCTGCAAAGGATTTTTCTAATGACTTCACTACAATGCTCAACAAGTCGATGCTTAACTTCGCTTTGGGAGACCTTATGAATAAAAAGCTTAAGCCTCTTTATGAGAGCTGGGCAAACAAGATGAAGGAGAATGGAGGAAGGCAGCTCACGCCAACCGAATTGAATAATCTTAAAGAAGAGTATGACAAGATAGTTCAAGAGGGTTTGGCTATTCGTGATAATATTGCTGATATTACGGGTTACAAGCAATCTTACGAGCAGTCCGCTTCTTCCGGTTCTTTTGAATCAATGAGCCAAGATACAGGTAACGAGTTGAATGGTCGTTTCACTGCGGTACAGATTGCCACGGAGGGAACGTATGAGGAGACAAAGCTCATAAATACCAAGTTGGATGCTATTGTAGCTCGTAATGGTGGCGCAGAGGGTAGCTTACTAACAGCTAGCGTGAATACTATTATGGGTAATGTAGGTAACATTTGGTTAGCTGTTGATGAGGGTCGGACTATCCTTGCACAAAGCTTGATGTACTTGCAGTCGATTGATGAGAGACAAGAGCGATGGCATAAGCCTATGTTGCAAGCATTCAATGATATACACGAATTGAAAGATAAGATGAGTAGATTGTAAACAAAGAAGAGGAACGTATGATGCGCTCCTCTTTCTTTTTATAGTTTCTTTTCTTCCAGTAATTCGTCAACTCTCGCTTGAAATGCAAGTTCTGTCTCTGAAAGGCTGTAGCCAGAGTAGGAATAGCTTGTCCCGATGATGTGGCCATCAAACCTTCCAGTATTGTCATCCTTTGTGAAAGTGCCTTTGTAGCCCTTGTATTGGAATACTATTTCCTTGTTGTCCTCTTGCTCATCCTTGTCGTAAGACTTAGCTATCTTAATCAGGTAACAGAAGCCGAACATGAATAGGCAAGAGATAAAGGAAGAGATTGAGAATCCAACCATTGCCCATCCTATCGCCTTTGTCTCCTGCTCTCCAAAGAAGCCCATCATCAAGCCGATGGCAAACAATAATATAGTTAACCATAGTGCTACTGTACTAATTAACGAGAGAACACGGAATACCGCTGTACCTCTCAAATTGAAAAAATCATTCATAGCCGTAAAAGTTTTAATTATTAATACTTGCAAGGAATGTTCCTTACGTTACTTAACACTTTCCAGTTTATCCAGCACATCCCTTGCTCCAGCTATGGATGATGCGGAATACTAGTATGCAAAAGTACATCTTTTATACGAAACCGCCATTGTTCGTCTTTATATTTAACTATTATTATACTATCTGTTATATTTTGTTATAATAATCTTTATTACATTAATATACTTGCAAGTTACACTAAAAAGTCGTATCTTTGCATCCGATTTCCACATTATAGGAATAACAGCTTAATTTTTAGAGCGTGAGACACACGTTAAAAACTGAAAAGAAAGAGACAATGGAAAATGGGATTGTTTTGACAAAAGAAAGTACTTCATCAGATTTGGAGCGATACTTTCGTAGTGTTTTGGAGTTAGATAAGCAGAGCAAGGAATATCCGGTAAATCTTGATGATGTCTGGCAGCTCGCTTACGAGCGAAAGGATAATGCTGTGCGTGCCTTGAAGACCAATTTCATTGAGAATGTGGACTTTATCGTTATCCGCAATAATGCGGAAAACTCGCTCCTCAATGATGCGGAGCAAGATTCTGATAACTCACTTGCCCAAAATGGCAAGCGAGATTGGGGCGGTAGCAATAAGATTAATTATTATCTCACTTCTGCTTGCTTGGAGTATTTTATTGCCCGCAAAGTACGCCCAGTATTCGAGGTGTACCGCAAGGTCTTTCATTGTGTAGCACAAGGAGTCGTACCTTCTTATCAGATTGAAGACCCAATTGAGAGAGCGAAGCGTTGGATAAAGGAGCAGGAAGAGAAGAAAGCCATTGAGGAAAAGAACAAGGAAATGCAGCCAAAGGCAGAATACTTTGATAACTTGGTTGATAAAGGCTTGCTTACGAACTTCAGAGACACGGCAAAGGAGATTGGATTGAAACAGAACCAATTCATAAAGATACTGATTGCGAAAAAATACATCTACCGTGACAAGCAGAACCATATCAAGCCATACTCGCAATATAACGATGACCTGTTCAAGATGAAGGATTGGGGAAATGACAAGGCGACTGGCACAAGAACCCTAATCACGCCAAAGGGAAAGGAAACATTCAGGTTACTTTTCGGAAACAACAACATGCCTTCGTTGAATTTCTAGGCAAAGGAGAGGAATGCTATTTCCCCTCCTTTTTGTTTTCTTAGGAACGGACGCAAATCTGCGTTGGTTGCATTATTGCTTATCCACATGCAAGGCTATTGGCTTTCCACAATGAGGACAGATAAGGGAAGCACCCTGCTGGTCGTTTTCGAAGAACGAACAAATACTTATCTGCATAGCATCTGCAAGCCTTTGAAGTGTTTCAACTGTAGGGTTGGCACTATTCACTATTCGAGACATAGAAGACTGTTTTACCTCACGCCCCTCTATCTCCTGCATTTTGGCTCTTAATGATTCCAGAGTCCATCCATTATCTTTTATTGTTTTCTTTATATTCATATATACATTACTTATATGTGTTATTAATTTGGTGCAAAGATACAAAAAGTTATTGAAACAACAAAGAAAATAAGCAAAAATATGATTTTAAAGTGTTTTATCGTGAATATATATGAATTTCAAGCGTTATTTGTTAAGAAACATTAAAATATTACATAAAAGTGATATTTTATTTTGTTATATCACATAAAAGCGTTATCTTTGCATCGTGATTAAGAAACAAAGGTCACAATAACATTATTAATTTAGCTGAGGTTGCACCTCCGAGTCGGCACTCGTAAAACGGTATAGCAATATGACTACTTCAATGATAAGAAGAAACTTGATTCAGAAGTTCGTTATGACAGAGTTCGTAAGCAACAGGATAAACACCCAAAAAGATGTTGATAGAATGTTGAATATGATAACAATAAAGCTCAATATGAACAACGATGAGGCTAAGAGCTTCTTGCGTGAGAGCATCGGACTTGCAAAGTAAGTAATTTAAGTTTAACGTTTAAAATTGAAAGATTATGGCTACTACATTTAAGAATATGATGAGAGAAGTAATGAATATGGCACACAGAGCCTTTCAGCTTAAAGGTGCTTATATGAGTTGGGCAGAATGCTTGAAGCAAGCTTGGCAGGTTATAAAACTGAAGGTTCGCATGAAGAAGCAGGTCGTTGAGTTCTACTTTCAGAAAATGAATGGTGAGATTCGTCAGGCTTTCGGCACTTTGATGGAGAGTCATATTGACTACACTCCAAACGGCAAGGGTTACGCTTGCAAGGACTGCACAAAGTATTGGGATGAAGTCAAGGGCGAGTGGAGACAATTCAAGAACTACAACTTGATTAGAGTTGCTTAACAAGGTTATTAACGATTTAAAAAGAAACTAGATATGAGCGCAAAGATTATCGTGATGCAAGGCAACATGGTTGCAACCATCGAAGAGACGAACAAGGACGCATTTATCAAGCGTGGAGAGTATAAAGAGACCGAGCTGGACAGACATAAGCGTGAGGTCGATTTCTTGATTACAAGCATCGCTAACCGCTACGAAGTGACATTCAATCACAAGGTAGAGCTGAAGGAAAGCCGAAGCATCAAGAAAAGCGAATATTTCGATAACATCTACTACGTTACCGAGAATGCATTGAACAAGCTGAAAAAGCAATACTCATACGAGTGTGACTTGTAATAGATTTCGTGAGGCACACGCTAAACTGCACCGGACTTTGAACATTAAATATTTAAGAGATATGGATAAGAATTTGATGAACGATATGGATAAGAATTTGATGGATGCTCTTTATGTGCGTTACAATGATAAGTTTGGCGTGTTGAGCGACGATGAGCGTGAAACTATTTCACATATATTGGGTACTGATTTAACCTTGGTTCTAAACAAAGAGAATATGGAGGTGTACCTGTTAGTACCTTTGACAAGAAACCACAAATATGAGTATAAGGGTAATTACATTATCGTGGATGGCAAGAGGTTTGATTCAGACATCTATTTCCGTAAGGATGGTTGCCAATGGATTCAGATGCAATCAAAAGAAATGCTATCAATGGTAGCGTAACAATATATAAAAGGTGAGGCACACCTGAACTACTGCACATTATCTTTGATGTTTAACAATTAATTCCGTGAACAATGAAAAGAAGAAGCAATGTGCAGTTACGTGCCATAAGAGTTGGTCGTGCTGATGAGGGCAGAAGTCCTCCAAAGTAAAACAAACGTTAATGTTTTAAATTAAACACTAAAGCGTTTGCAAGTTAAAGAAAATAGCATTAACTTTGCAGCCGAAAGTAATAATGGTTGTGAAGTAACGGACACGACTGACGAATAAAGAAGACATATTAAACAAATGGTTATAAGCTCCAAGCGTGGAGTAATATTTCGTCAAGCCCATTCCGTTACATTTGTGGGTAGGCGAAACAAGCCCTGTCCATCCTATCTCACAACATGGTGGACGGGGCTTTCCTATTTGCAAGAAACCATACTTATAATATTTAAATTGTTTAATATGAAAGATTTTTTAGAAAAGAATTTGAATGATGCACCCATGTTGGGAGCATTTGTAAATCAGAACGAGGAAATCAAGGTTGAAGGCTTTGAACTCATCAAGGTAGAAGAACGTGATGGTAAGCAAGCTGTGAACGGAAGAGGCTTACATCAGTTCCTAGGTATAGGGAAGGATTTCTCTTCTTGGATTAAGAAGCAGATTGAACGCTGTGATTTGGTTGAAAATCAAGACTTTGAGGTTTTCACCCAAAAGGGGGAAAACCTATTTGGAGGCAGACCAACATCTGAGTATGCTTTATCCGTTGATGCCGCAAAAGAGATTTCAATGATGTCTCAATGTGAGAAAGGCAAGCAAGCTAGACGCTACTTTATAGAAATGGAGAAGCGAGCAAGAATGCAGAGTGTTCCATCTTTGCCCGATTTCACCAATCCGGCTATAGCAGCAAGAGCTTGGGCTGACCAGTTCGAGAAGAACCAAGTGCTGACCTTGGAGAACAAGCAACAGAAAGAGGAACTTGCCAAGGCATCGCAGGAGATTGTCGGACTAAGCGCACAGATTACAACGATGAAGCCTAAGACTACTTACTTCGATGTGATGATGAAGAACAAGAGCACAAGCGTGATTACATCAATGGCGCAGGATTACGGAATGAGTCCGCAAGCATTCAACAAATTGTTGCATGAGCATGGTATCCAGCACAAGGTTTCTGACCAATGGGTCTTATACCGCCAATACTTGGATAAGGGATATGTGAATAGCGAACCAGTGACCATTACGCACAACGATGGAAAACAAACCATCAAATACAACACGAAGTGGACTCAGAAAGGACGTTTCTTTCTCTATGAGTTCCTAAAGGAGAAAGGTATCTTACCTTTGATTGAACGAAATAATAATGGTGAGACACACTAGGACAACTGTAGTAATATTGATATACAATCGAGAAGGAGGGGAATGCGTAATGCACTCTCCTCTTTTTTATGGTGAAAGTTTTTGTTTTTCACAATATAGATAAGTGTTGTTAAACTGAGTGCTAATTTTTGGTAGAGTGGAATATAATAGTTATCTTTGTGGTCGAATTTCAAAACTTATAAGGACATGAAGATATTAGAACCGAGATATGAAATCCTATCCCAAGGTGAGGGCATGGATGGAGTTTATAAACAGATAGAGTTGTGCGGTCGCACATGTTATGCGTCAAGTATGAAGATAGATAAAGACAGCGCAAAGCCTTTCGTTGAGCGTATGGTAAGCAGTAATCATCTTGCCATGTGTGAGCATGGAACGATTTACCTCCATGTAGCCTATGAAGAAGGATTTTTTGTACCGGAGTCTTTGTTGGTCAAGCACTATCGTGAGAACAAATATTCAAAGGTGATGCAGATTGGCAGCGACTACTATATCACAACCAACTACAGAGTGATAGTTGAAAATAACTGGTTTGAGGATTTGGACTATATTTGCGAGCCTACGGAATGGCATGAGAAGCGAATAACAGTCCGCTTTACTACTCAGATTGCGGTAAGTAGAGAGGCTAACAGACATCGTGTAGATTCCGTAGCGGAACAAAGCACCCGATATTGCAACTATAGTAAAGATAAGTTCGGAGGCGAGATTGCTATCAACAAGCCAAAGTGGGTTAGCGAAGATGATGCGGTTAATCCATCGTCTTTTGATGGTGGAACATTTGTTGACCTATCAAAGAACATCGGTAGTTATGAGCATTGGAGTCCGGTAGAAAAATGGTGGTTTGCCAATAGAGTATGCGAAATGATGTATTTGTCTTTGGTCAAGGATGATGGTCTTAAGCCACAGGATGCGAGAACGATACTTCCTCTTGATACCAACACGGAGTTGATTCATACAGCATTCGTGAGTGATTGGCTTCATTTCTTCGATTTGCGATCAAAAGGAACTACCGGAAAGCCTCATCCAGATATTGAGGTCTTGGCAACCCCATTGATGAATGAGTTCAAGGAACGAGGTTTGATTTAATCGCTTATGAAGAAGAAAGCCAAGCAAATAGCCAATGTGATGAGCAATGACTCTTTGGAGGTTGTTGCTCAGATGATTGTTGATGAGGCTAAAGGTGTGCGCTATGAAGTGTATGCTGATGGCTCTAGTAAGAACAACAAGTGTGGTTGCGGTTGGCTTGTGCTTCATAAGGGAGCGATTATCAATAGTGGGAAATATACATTTATCACAGCCAAAGTGAACGATTCGGTGAGAGCCGAAATAAGGGCGGTCATTCAAGCATTGGGTGATTGCCCTCCTTTTTGTTCTGTTGATGTATATGTGGATTGCCAAGTGGCTATAGAGAGAATACAGGCTTGCAAGTTAGGAGACTTACAGCCTATATATAATAAGGTAGCGAAAGGCAAGGTGATAAGATACCATTGGGTTAAGGCTCATAGAGGTAATATGTATAATGAAATGGTGGATTCTTTGGCTTTTTCAGCTACAGAAAGTTAATTTTGTGCCTACATATATAATAAGCGTTAAAATATAAAAGAAATACATTAAACAATTTGCATATTTCGATAATTCTTTGTATCTTTGCATCGTAATTAAGAAACAAGGTTACTAATTAAAAAGGTGAGACACACCGTAAAAACTGTGATTCGTTATGAATACTAGATTGAGTAAGAAAGAGACAATGGTTTATGGCAACATCGAAGTGATGGCTGATGTAATTGGTGGTAACAAGTACTTTACATTTGCTGAGTTGTATGATTTCGATTTGGATAATACCAAGGATGAGTTGAAAGAAATTTTAAACTCTTTGACTGAGAAAGGTTACTTGAAGAGTTTTAATGATTTCGATAAAACTTATCGAGTTTTGAAGTAAGAACAACAAAGGGGATATGAAATCCCCTTACAATATAAATTTAGAACGTGAGACACACGTAAAACTGTATTAAAACAATGAAAAAGGTATTCACAATTGAGAATGCGTTAGCGTTTTTATTTGCTCTTGAAATAGTATCATTAATTTATTTTCTTGGATAGGGCTTATGCAGATTAAGTTTGGTAAGATAAAGTTTACTGCGGCTAAGTCCGAAAAAGGATGCCGCTTTGATGCTTGCTACAAAGGGGAGCATGTGGCTTTTGAGAGTGAAGATATGTCTTTGTATGATGATGTTTTTTCTGATAATAACAGAAGAGCAAAGGCTGCAAAGAGGGTGATTTACGAGAATATTAAGCACAAGTATTATGAGACCCATAGAGATTAGCGATTTCAACACTGCCGATGAATTTGTCGTTGAGGCAATGATGCAAGATGGCAAATTCAAGGTTATTGGCAAGGTTATTATTGACAATAACCTTCTGAATGATGATGATTTGGAAACTATTTGGGATTATGCCAATTGGCAAACGAATGGCTATGAGAGGATGGTTGTCTCTAATGGAGTGTACAAAGGCTTAAAAGCATTTAGTGATGGTCGAATGTTCTATGTAATTACGGATGATGAGGTCGGAGTGGTAAACGACAATATCATGGTACGTAAGCATTATGATGTCAACAATGGCTATTATATAAAGTCATCAAGGTTGCACAAGGAACAATCCAGGGACTTATGGTGCTTTGGTAGCCGTGAGACCATAACTAGAGAATATAAGTCAAACCATTTTATATGTGGTAAGTGATGGCAAAAAAGATTAATCATATTAAGCCTTCCTTCATTGAAGGTGGTGAAGTCTGGCATGATATTGATAAGTTCCCGATGCTAGACCACACTATTCTAGTTGAGTTACAGGTAAAAGGCTCAGACGGATTGATTTACCGGACGCAAGATGTATGTGTTGAACGTGCAAATAGATTTGAGCCTACGATGTCTTTTGTCCCTAAGCGTTGGGCGTATGCGATAGACTTAGCTCAATGCAAGAAAGTGGAAGGATAAAATAAAATACAAATTAAGAATAAGCATATGGAAGAATCGAGATGTGTTTACACATTACCAGTCTTGTATAATGAGCAAAGTGGTACAAACGAAGGTGTATGTGTAAGAAAAGAACTTGGAGTAGTTGTTGCAATCGACAATGAAGATGAGTTTAAGGGTGTTTTTTCAAAGGATGGTGAGGTTGATGTATTCAAGCAGTTACTATCACAAGAAGTGTGTTGTTACTATACAGAACACAATGCATTCCCGACAGAGCCTTTGATTTCTTACAAGAGGGGTGGCGATATTATCTTTGATTTTGTTGAAGTAACTATTGGAAAGATGTATGGTGGTTATGTTTATGTTGTTCATTACAACTTTGCAAGCACCGCATCATGATAAACAAGATTGATTATGACATTAATAATAGATAGAATTAAGATTGCGGCTCAGATTAATGTGTTGGAGGATATTGCTGTTGACTATAAGGGTAAGACAATAGATAACATCATCCAACAGCTAGAAGCGAGGTTGAGCGCATTGAAGTAAATTTAACTTCAGAGTTAAAAGCCTATGAGTGGTGGACGTTTTGATTATGCTCAGTATAGGATTGCTGACATATATACAAAGATAGAAGATTATATTGATGGTCATCCATTGGATGAGGAAGATGAAAGATGTTTTCTCGAAGACCGATGGTTAGAGGAGGATGAAGACAAGTATGTTAGAAAGCATCATCATACGATTCCTAACAAATACGGCTTGTCTAAAGAGACTATCAAGGAATTCAAGAAGGGCGTTGAACTTCTGAAGAAAGCTCAGGTTTATGCCCAAAGAATTGATTACCTTCTTTCCGGTGATGATGGAGAAGATAATTTCCATCTACGTTTGAAAGAGGATTTGGCAAATCTTAAAAGTAAGAAAGGATAGATTATGAGTTGGAATTATCGCTTAGATACACCTATGATGCAATTAGCTGAAGAGGTGAATAAGAAATATGATACCGATGCAGGTAAGATGCTTCTTTGCACTTATCTCTTCATGGTATCAAGTGAAGAGGTCAAGGACAAACAAGCTTTCTTTGATTGGGTAGAAGAACTGAGTAAGTCCTGTAAGTGCGATGCGGTAGGGGAGTACGTGAAAATCAACGGCAAAGCCGACTGGCTGCATGGTGGATTCAATAAGCCGATTTACCGACACTACAAGGGTAATTTCTATGAGTACCTTGGTGAGGTTACTGATAGCGAGACTTCTGAAGCTAAGGTTGCGTATCAAGCAGTGTGCGGACAGCATGAAGTTTGGGTGCGACCAAAGGAAATGTTCTTTGGTAATGTTGAGGTAGATGGTAAGCCAGTTCCTCGATTTGAGAAGGTAGATTTAAAAGACTTAGAGAAACAAGCCGAGAGCAATGGACAGAAAAAAGATTAAGAGTTTGCTAGGTCAAGCAATCTTGCGAGTGAATGAAGTCGTACCGAATTTCGATGATTTGGATAAGATACTTCCTTTGCTTAGACAGGCGATTGATGAATTAGATAAGTCAGAATCGGGTTCAGTTTAGAAAGGGTGAAAAATGGCAAATAGGCATACGGTAAAACCAAAGGTAGTTCCTTTTGAGATAGCCAAGCTTCTGAAGGAGGTTGGCTACGATGAAAAGATAGCCGAATTTTGGGCTTACGCCAGCCCTTGGACAGCAAAGGGTGGCATTCGTAAGGGTGGTAAATATAGTGAGCATTACGGAAGTTATATCGCTTATTCAAATTCCGAGTGGGAGAAATCTAATATTGAGTTTTCTGCTGCCTTAAAGTTGAATAGTAAGCATCCGGCAATATCCGCTCCAAGCTATGACATGGTGTTAGATTGGCTTTTAGAGCATTTCGGTTACTATATTTGTGTTGCAAACATTTCGAAAGGTAAGTTCTGTTGGCAAACTACATCATGGTGTGTAGAGGAAGGCTTGTGTCATACGGATGGTAAGGAATATTCCAGTAGATACGAGGCAATGGATGCCGCTTTCAAGAGCATCTTAAAGGCTCGCATTGAGAATAAAGATAACGAGGAAATCAAAAGACTTTTGGAGGAAATACAAGATGGAAAGACTTTATGATACTTTTGTACACGCAATAATGATGAAGTTAGAAACTCGTTTATGTATTGAACTCGAATGTGTTTATAAGAATATAACAAACAAGATTGTTGAGAAGAACGGTAAACTCACCAACGAAGACGTAATTGAGTTTCAGAAAAAACTACAAGAAGTGTACGACACGGATGCTGCTATTCGTGAAAAGGTTACAGGCATTAAAGATTCCAAGAATTGTATCTTAACTAAAGAAGCATGTGAAGAGCTAATAAAGCGACTTAACGTGATTAATATAAAAGAAAATGAACAAGCAAAGAATGATAGAGTGGATAGCCACTTGTGATACAGGTGTCTCTTCAATGACTATGTGGAGTGCATTGATGGGGGTAAAACGAAAGAAAGATTTGAATATTCCCAAAGACAATAGTGACTTCCGTAGATGCTATGACATGGTAGAATACGGACACGTAACCTTGGATGAGCTACAAGCTGTGAAGGAGCAGTATCCTTGGTTTGCTCCTGTTGTTGACAATTGGAAGGAGTTGTCTCTTTTGTTTGAAGAAGAGCTGGACAAACGCTTGTATATGCGTATTCGTCAGCTATGTGAAGAGTCAGATGCTATCCGGTATGAGAAAAAGGGAGAACTTTATTATGAGAGGAATTTTTGGTATAATATAACACAATAATCAAATTAAGAATGAAGAAAATTATCTTAATGTTTTGTTTTGCGATACTCGGCATGAGTGCGCTTACAAGTTGTCATTCGGTTTCTCCCGATGCAGACGAAGAAGCCGTAATCGTAAAGAAGCCTTGGTTTATTGGGCATGGAGGTGTTGAACAGCAAGCAGTGCAGACTGGTCTCACTTGGTGTTGGTGGTCAACGAGTGGTTATTACTTCAAGATTGTTCCAGTCCGTCATGAGATTACCTTAGATGATTTGTTTAGTGACGATAACACGCCACTTGACTTCCATACTGTAATCATTACTCAGATTGAGCAAGGCAAGTCCCCAATTCTTTTGCAGAATTATGGAGAGAAATGGTTTGATACTAATCTCAACAATTATTTCTGCAATCTGGTTCGAGACCATATTTCTCAGCATTCCCCATTTGACTTGATGTCGAATCGGCAAGTGCTTAATCAGATTGACAACAAGATACGCAATCAGATGCAGGACTATGTGAATGCTCTATCAAAGAAAAAGCAGATGCCTATCATCATAAAGGAGGTTATCATTGGTAAAGCTACACCAAACAAGGAACAGCTTAATGAAATGAACCGCACTGCAAAGGTCGTGCAAGCCAAGCAGACACAAGAACGTGAATATGAAGTGCAGATAGCAAGAGAAAAGGCTGAGCGACAAAAGGCAAAGGCAGATAAGGCATATATGGAAGAAATGAACCTTTCCGCTGGTCAGTTTATCAACCTTAAGTGGATTGAAACAGTAGCAAATAAGCAAGGAGCAAATATTGATGTTATGGTTGGCCCTGCTGAAAGCATGTGGAATATAAGACGCAATTAATTAATTTTCAAATCGAGTAAACAAGAATGAACAAAGACAAATTAAAGGTCAGTTTTGAGATTGATCGTTACAAGGTGATTGGTATGCTCTCACGAAATTGTGAGAATGCTGAAGAGTACAATGAGATTATGGGTATTCTTGAAGGCAAGAGTGAGTTTGTGCGTGATGCGAATGGTAACGAGGAACTTGCAAGCCGCATTTGCAATTATGCTTTAGACTCTATCTTGGTTGAGAATCCAGATTTGGCTCTCCGTAAGCGTTTGGATAATGAACAGAAAGGCGAGGATGCTCCTGATGTTTCAAATGTTATCGAAATTAAAGGTGATGACGCAAAGAAACTTGTAGAAACCCTTTGCGGTATTCTCCGCAAGGATAAGTGATGTGAAATTCATCAAAAGAATATAAATAAACACTAAAACACTTGCAAGTATAAGAAAAAATGCTTATCTTTGCATCGTGTTTGAAACAGATGGCCTTCAGAGAGGTCGCTTCTACCATAATAAGTCAAGACTTAGGAGTTTACGGCATGGTTTATAGATTACCCAGCCCAGCTAGACTATAACAAGGAAACTCTTATTAGGGTGAGAGACCCTAGTTGCTGCATTAGACAAGTGGTTAAGTCGCCAGCTTTTCACGCTGGTATTCAAAGGTTCGAATCCTTTATGCAGTACTAAATTGCCCTATGGTGTAATGGCAACACTACAGGTTTTGGTTCTGTCATTAGTGGTTCGAATCCGCTTGGGGCAACGATGTGGTATTTGATATGAATTCCATAAAAGGTGCGATATTCAAGCGGTTAAAGAAGATAGACTGTAAATCTATTCCCATTGCGGGTTCGGTGAGTTCGAATCTCCCTTGCACCACGAGTAACTTTGTCAGATTACGAGGAATGTAGCTCAGTAGTAGAGCACTTGGCTTGGTAACTAAGGGGGCGTTGGTGCAAATCCAATCATTCCTTTACGCTTTCGTAGCTCAGTGGCAGAGCATAGGATTTTTAATCCTAGGGTCGAAGGTTCGAATCCTTCCGTTGGCACAATGAAACACAAGAAGAGAGCCGTGAAGTTTGTTCTGTTGGAATCTCGGACATCTGTCAACGGGTAACGTAGGAAACAGATGGAGTGAATAAAGTTGTGAATAAGCTTATGGACTAGGGAAGCAAGCGGAATGGCCTCTTTTTTGTGATTCATTAGAGGGTTTAACGAAAAATTGAAGAATATGAAAAGTCCGTTAAGAATGGCAGTCGCTTTAGAAAAGAACAACAAGGTATATCCAAAAGATGTACGGAAGTTCTTGATGGGATTGTACGCCACGTTGCATTTGACAGATAACGCAACGGCTAAAGATATGGAAAAGCTGGTATATTATGCTTTTCGGAATGGTTACCTACTAGGTGTTAAGTCTGAAGGAGGTGATGACCAAAAAGCGTATGACAGACTACCGGATTTGGGAGTAGAAGAAGATATTGGTGATGATTTAAAAAGATAGTCGATAAAAATTAGTAATTAGTTAGTAAAGTTCTTTAGGCTTTGGTGTGTGAACATCGAAGCCTTTTTATATATAATAAGGTAAAATAAAAGCTGAAATGTTAACAAGCCCCGCATAACAGTTACGAAAGGTTAAAACACGAAAGAAAAACATTAAAAAGCTTGCATGTTTCAAAACTTATTCGTATCTTTGCATCGTCAATCAAGATAAGTTGGTTGATTTGCCGAGTGACAAGTTTCACTCAATAAGGTGAGAGCGACACCAAGGGGTAAGACCCGAAACAACTAGCACAATTGATTATGTCTAAGCAGACTGGTTTTTCATTCGCAAGTTCAAAGAAGTCATTAATTGAGACTATTGACGAAATCAAGAAGTCAAAGATGCCTCGCAACGAAAAGATTGTTGCATTGAAGGCTTGCGGTCTTCGTGAGAAAGAAATCTCCGATATGTTGAAGGTCTGTGTACCTAGCGGTTCTACTTCAACGAGATTTGTTTATACATTTGGTGTTGAGATTGAATGTGTTCATGCCGAGCGCAATGCCTTGATAGAGGCAGGTCGTCAGAATGGTGTTGATATTCATTCTGAGGGCTATAACCACACCGACAACAAGAGTTATTTCAAGATTGTTAGTGATTCTTCAGTTGGTGGTGATGTTGACCCTAACGAGGTTGTAAGTCCGGTATTGAATGGCAATACAAATGGTATAGCAACCTTAAAGAAGGCTATTAAGTCTTTGGATGCCGTAGGTGCAAGAGTAAATTCAACTTGTGGTCTTCACGTTCATATTGGTGCAGGCAAGTTGACAGGTGAGCAGTATGTAAACGTCTTCAAGAATTATCAGAAGCTTGAAAGATTGATTGATAGCTTCATGGCTCCTTCAAGAAGAGGCAATTGCCGTTGGGCAGCCAGCTTGCTTGACAAGGATTTCTCTAATTGCCACGACAATTACGATGTTAGAAATAATGTATTTCATGGAGATAGATATTATAAGGTCAATGCTGAGAGCTATACACGTCACAGGACAATCGAGTTTCGCCAGCATCAAGGTTCTACCAATTTCAAGAAGATAGAAATGTGGGTGAAGTTCTGCGCAAAGCTTGTCGGTTGGTCTCGCAACAATGTCTTCACTAGTGAGGTTATGAATATCGAAGATATACCTTTCTTAAATAAAGAAGAGAAGGCTTTCTTCCAGAGTCGCAAGGACGCATTTGCAGCCAATAACGATTAATTAAAGTAGTCCTAGGGCTTTTACCCTAGGACACAAATAAATCAAAGTATTATTAAGAAAAAAGAAAGGGTAAAGATATGTGTGTTATTATTGTATGTCCGAAAGGTGTTGCTTTGCCATCTGTTGATGAGCTGAAGGCAGCGTATATGAGAAATCCTGATGGTTGCGGTTTTGTGAGCGAGTCTGACCATTACAAGAGTTTGCATTTCTCTACATTTATCCGTAGATTGATGAAGCGAGATATAAATGAGAATGTAATCATACATTTTAGATTTGCTACTCATGGTTCTGTCTGTGTCAAGAATTGCCATCCATTCTGCAAGGCAGGTTATTGGTTCGCACATAATGGAGTGCTCCCGATTTGCTCTGAGCATGATAAAACGGATAGTCAGATTTGCTTTGAGCGTTTTATCTATCCTACAATCAAGAAATATGGTTGGGGTTCTGATGAACATATGAAAGAAATGAATAAATGGACAGCTCATGGTTCTAAGTTTGCAATGTTGCATAATGGTGAGATTTTGAAGTCCGGTAAATTCATAGAGCGTGATGGACGGTTCTATTCAAATTTGAATCATTTGGGTTATATGAGAAATGTCATAAACTTTTAGATATTTTAATGTTTAGGTTCTTTTTAATTCGACAAGCGTCAGATGTCCGTGAGGATATTTGGCGTTTTTTTTGTTATATAAGGTGTTTTATTTTGTGTTGCTATTAATTATTCGTTTATGTGATAAAATAGCCTTAAATCGCTTAGAAATGCCGTTATTACTCACTTTTTAGCAAAAGTGAGATACTTGCAAATGGTTTAGTGTGTTTATTGTTCTTTTCGTATTATCTTTGCACTAGTTTTAACAAATATATCGAAAGAATGAAAGATAAAATTTTCCAGTTACTAAAACAAGAGTATAAGTCTCTTGGGTTAGGTGATGAAGTTCTTCAGGCACATGCCGAAATGCTTGATAAGATGGGGCTTGTTACTGATGACAACATCGAGACAGTGGTTGCTAGTCAAAAGAGTTTTTTGGAGTCCTTGCAAAAGGACAATGACCGCAGAGTTACCGATGCCAAGAAAAAGTTCGAGGAGGCACAGAAGGCTAAAGAAGATGCTGAACGCAAGGCTGCTGAAGAAGAAGCTAAGAAGAAAGCTGACGAAGAAGCCAAGAAAGCCGCTGAAGAAGCCGAAAAGAAACGCTTGGAGGAATTGGCAAAGAAAAACGAAATGCCGGATTATCTCAAGAAATACTTTGAAGAGCAGGCAGCAGAGAAGAAAGCTTCAGATGAAGCGAGAACAAAGGAACGTGAAGAGTTCAAGGAACTCGTTAAGACCTTGACTCAGAAGAACACAGACCAAGCCAAGACTTACAACGAACAGATGGAGGAGCAAAGCAAGACTATTAAGGAATTGCAAGAAACAATCCAAAAGCAAGCTGAGGAGGCTAAGGCTAAGGAAGAGGCTGCTGCAAAGGCAAAGGCAAAGGCAGACCACGATGCGAAGATTTTATCAAAGGCTAAGAAGTTGGGCATTCCCGATAGTCGTATTGACGAGGGTTTCAATCTGAGCGATGATGCTACAGATGAAGCTATCGACACATACCTCTCAAAGGTAGCGAACAACTACAAGGCATTGCTACAACCACAATTCGGGGGCAGCTATCGTGCAAGCGAAGGTGAGCCAACAAAGGAGGAAGTTGACGATGTAGCCGCATCATTAGTTCAGTCACTTTAAAAATTGAAAAACATGAATCAGGAATTGAAGACTACGAAAAAGCAAATTGTCTTTGGTGAGGATTCCGTCATTATCCAGAAATGGGAAGGCGACATCAAGGGCGGTCGTGCTTTGGATTGGACAGGCGTAAACGATGAAGTTCTTTACGCAGGTCGTGTTATCGTGACAGATGATAAGGGAACTTACAAGCCATTGCCTATCGATACAGGCAATTATAAGGCTTTGGGAACAGCCAGTGACCCATTGGAGCATTACAAGTATGCAGGTGTTCTCTATCGTTCCATTCTGAACGGTGAGCCAGCGGCAATTATGACTGCTGGACAAGTAAACAAGGTAGCAGCTAAGGCTGCGAATGGTGCAGACTATCCGGATGCGTTCCTTACAGCTATGCCAAAGATTGCTTTGGTTAGCGATGAGGATGCTAACAAGTTCGATGAGTCTGATGCAACTATGGATAAAGACTAAAAGAAGGAGGATAACAGATGGAAAAATCACTTTATTTTCAGTTGGTCAATAAATACTTCCCACAACTTGTTGCAAGTGTAGTAGAGAAGTTGAACGGCAAGAATCAGACCACATTGACCTATATGTACCGAGACCACTTGACTAACACATATAGTCAGGACGGACGCTGGGCATCAATTACTGCGGAATATACACGAGTTGCTGCTGACGTTGTATCAATGGATGCGGAACTTCCATTGAAGAGCCGTGATAAGGTTTCAACCGCTGAGGGTCAAATCCCAAAGGTTGGTATGAAGCTTTACATGACAGAGAAGCAGCTTAAGGATTTGGATAACATGATTGCGCAACGTTTGCCTCAGCCACAGATTTTGCGTAACTTGTTTGCAGACCTTCCTCGTTGTATTCAGGCGGTTTACGAGCGTATTGAAGATATGTTCCTCAGTGAGCTGTCAACAGGTGTAGCTTTGGCAACTCGTTCCGGTGGTACTGGTGTCCGAGTTGATGTAGGTTTTGCCGAGAAGAACAAGTTTGGTCACGGTGCTAAGGCTTGGGACGCAGAGGATGCAACTCCTCTTGATGACATCCAATTGGTTTACGACAAGGCGATGGACGACCAAAACACCATCACTACTTGTTATCTTGATGATTACACAATCAAGTTGCTTGGCAAGAACAAGCAGGTTCGTGCTCAGTTTGCCTTCAATCAAGGCATTGCACTTAGTGGGGATAACAGCAACATTCCTATTTTGAGCTTTGAGCAGATTGCGTCTATCTTTAGAAATAAGTGGCAGACCAACTTGGTACGTGTAGCCCGTACAATCAAGACCGAGCTTAACGGCAAGAAGGGAACACACAACCCTTGGGCTAAGGGCCATATGACCTTTACTTGCTATGATAACTTGGGCGATTTGTTCTGGACTAACGTAGCAGAAGCAACAAGACCAGTTGCAGGTGTAACTTATCAGACCGCCGAAGAGTTTATCTTGGCTAGCCGTTATTCTACCAACGACCCACTCCGTGAGTTCACCAGCTCACAAGCAATGGTTGTTCCTATCTTGAATAACGTTGATGCTATCTACTCTTTGGACTCAACACAAGCAGTAGGTTAGGCTTATGAGAGGTGAGGTAATTAGTCCGTTCCGTGATAAGTTTCATTTTAACACCATCTATGAAGTTGGTGCAGTCTTGGACTTTGACGAAGAACGCATGAACTCCCTTATCGAACGTAAGCTTTGCAAGATGTTGGAGGTGCAGGATGATAACCATTCTGCACCTCTAAAAGACGATAAGGAAATTAAAGATACTCCTAAGAAGGAAGTCTTGAAGGAAAAGAAGGAGAGTAAGCCTAAAAAGGAGAAAACTCCAAAAAAGGATGCTGCCGAGTCGACCGAAGAGACTTCTGAAAAGGAGAATGTAGATGAGGAACTTGATGAAAAAGCAAAGAGCGAGCAGGAGGCTGCAAAGAAAATCGCTGAGGCTATGAGTCAGGCTCAGAAATAATGATGTCACATGAAGATAAGAGAATACATTTCACAGAAGTTGCGTGCTTGGAATATTACCGATGCTCAATTGGAAGATATTTCGTCAGGTATAGACCTTGACGAAGAATATACGTCTGATAATTCGCAGGTTGTAGGCAAGGCGATGATTTCCGTAATCGAGGAACTGATGCTTGCTCCATATATGAGCAATGTGAACGAAAATGGATTCTCTGTCTCTTGGGACTACTCTAGGATAGGACAATACTATATGTGGCTTTGCCGAAAATATGGTGTTGCTCCGGATAATGAAGTGGTGGCAGCTTTAGGGCTTTCCACTATCACGGATAAGTCTGATATTTGGTAAATGTCTAGGTTATGTTATATTCCCCTCATATATTAAAGAAGAAGTTCGTGAATAAGGTTGTCAACAAGTACAACGAGGTCATTGGCTCTTCTGAGGAATGGAAAGAAATGGGGCGTTGTCGGTGCGATGACAACTCTACCGAGCATTTCACTACCGAGAATGGTAGCATATATACACCGAAATATCATATTGTTTGTGACAAGTGCCAGATTTCCGAAGGTGATGAAGTCAAGGTCTATTCCGATGATGGAAGCTACCGAGGAGGTGGAAAGGTCTATAATGCCCCTAAGTGCAATTATCTTGGTTATATGAGTATCTATGTCTGATGTTATAAAGGATGAGATAGACGCTTTCTTTGCGCAGGGAGAAAGGGAAGTAGATGAATTCCTTGATAGGTTAGGTAAAACTGCTGTTGAGCTTGATAAGACTAACGGAAACTACCGAAACCGAACAGGTAATCTCAGAAGGTCTAACTATAGTAATGTACATGACCATACCTTGACTCTTGGTAATAAAGCGGAATATGCGTCTGATGTTTCCTCTAGAGGATATGATGTTATAGATTCGGGTATTCAGTATATCAAGAAAGAAATCGAAGATATGCGATGATAACAGAAATAGATGCAGGTCATGTAATCTATGACGACTTGGAACTTATGGGAATGGAACGAAGACTGAAAGGACATCTGAAAAAGGGTGGACTTGAGGGGGAAAGACCTTTGGTCGGTGAGAAGATTCCTGATGAAGGCATGATAGTAATCATTCCTAAACGTATGAGTGCAGACAAGACATATTTCAACGATTGTACTATAGAGGTAAACATATTGCTCAAAGATATAGAGGGCGAGGCTAATCCTCAATTGAACGAGCTTTTAAAGAAGGCTATTCAAACCCTGTCCGACAATGAGGTCGGAAAAGCTGAGGATGTATGGTATCGCTATTCTATCCGTTCCCACGGCATAGAGCAAGAAAGTAAGTTGAGTTGTCATTACGCAAACATTACTATTGATTTTGAAACATTAAACGTAAGATAAGATGAAACCATTTATTGGAATCAAGAGAATTTGGTATGGTGCTCCTCTTACCGAGGCAAATACACCTGCTAAGTTGGCTACATGGTTGAAAACCGCTACAGAGGTTAAGAACAGCCATGAGGGAACATGGGGATATTCTCAGGATGACCCTAGTGTTACCGAGTACAAGAACGAGCTGAACGGACAGGTTTACTATCGTGACAAGACCGATGAGGGTGCTAAGACAATTACATTCTCTATTGGTGTCTTTTCATGGAAGAATAAGGTAGACTTGCAGGGTGGTAAGATGTACAAGGCAACTGGAGAAGAGACTACAACGGAGGCAGATGCAGTAGGTTGGTCTTCTAGCCAAGATTTGGCTAATATCAACAAGTGTATCGTTGCTCAGACCAAGACAGGGAACTACATCGTTTTTTCAAATGCGGCTGTCGTTGCCAAGGGTGACCAGCAGGATAAGAATATCACTTTGGGTATTTCTGCCGTTGCTATGGAAAGCGAGACCGATGGTGTGGCTGGTGAGTACCAATGGGAAGGCTCTGCGGTTGTAGAACAAGAATAAGACATAGGCAACAAATGATAGAGGGGGATGGTGTTAATGCCGTTCCCCTTTTTTAATATTCAGAACCATGAGTAAGGCAAGTAAATTAGTTACGGATGCAATTCTTGGAGAGGACACCGTAACGATAATCGTGAATGGAAGGGCTTATTACGTTTCACCACCTACAATTATAAAATTGGTCAAGGCGGCTAAATACCTTGATAGTTTCGAAGAGGGCAAGACCTTAGCGGAAGTCTTATGCATGCTTAAGAATTTGGATGATGCTTGCAAGGCGTTGTCCGTATTCATACAAGGCGATGAATCCATAAGTGATGAATTATCTAAAGGAACGCTTGAAGAGGTTGTCAATGGCTTACAAACGGCTTATTCCTTAATCTCTATAAAGGATTTTCAGACGCTATCAATTTTGGCGAAGAGTGCGGCAAGGATGATAGCAAAACCACGACCATAGGTAACGATACACTCTTAGGACAGATTGCATCTTTTATGGATAGTCTGCACTTATCTTACCAAGAAGTCGTGAAAGAGATACCTTATAGAAACTTATTGCTGATGACAAAAGACAAACAAAGAGTAGCATGTGGTGATGTAATGTATGAGGTAACGGAAGAAGAGTTTGGCATGAACTTCAAAAAAGGATAAGTTTAAAATAATGCAAATAAAGTATTAAAAGCACTAAAACGCTTGCAAGTTAGCAAAATATTGTTTATCTTTGCAAGCGCAGAACAAAAAAGGATAAAATGACGATTTAAGAAATTGATAAGATATTAGAGACACGAAACCCGATGGACTATACCGAAAGGCAGTCCGAGTCACTATTCCTTTGACTTTGCAATCGGTAGTTTCGTGTTTTTGTTTTTAAATAAGATGCAAGACGTAAGGTTAATATTCGAGATACTGGTTTCCATGTTGCTTTGCGTTTGTCTCATATTGCTTGCTGTAAGTAGATATAGGCAAAAGAAAAAGCGTGAAGAACCGGAGCGAAAGGAAATGGACTTGATAGACTTCTTTTCTTTGGGAGGAGTTGCCTATTATTGGAACAAAGGTGGTAAGCAGCAGAAATGCTACACATACGAAGAATTTCTGAAAATCAAAGCTGACTACGTGGAGCTTTGGTTGAATCAGAATAGATATATTTTTAACTCTCAATTAGATAGCGATGATATATAAAGTATATGTTTTGTTGCCGACAATAGTTGTATCAGATGGTATTGTTGGTATAGCTTGGCTAGGAAAGGTTTTTAGCTGGCGATATGGAAAGAACAAGAAAAAGAGCAAGAATGTGTCCTTAATGATAGGATATAACACAGGAATGTCTCTTAAGTCGAAAATAGACGATAACGCAGCGGATGATTATTTAAGACGCATTGCCGAAGAAAACAGAATCTAAATTCAAGGGTTAGAGTCCCTTTTTTACAACCATATTACTTGTGGTTATTTTTATACATCGGTTTTTATTAACGATTGTTTTTTTATGGTAGATAAATGTATAAAAACGAGCACAAGTTCCCTTATAGATGGACTAAAAAAGATGCTAATTTCACAAAAGACAAAGGTAAGGTGATGTCTTGCTTTTGTTGTGGAGGTGGAAGTTCCTTTGGCTACAAACTAGCTGGCTACGATGTTGTAGCCTGTAATGAGATAGACCCAAAGGTTATGAAGATGTACTTGAAAAATCACGATGTCAAGTACGCTTTCAATTGTGATATTCGTGAGTTGATTACCAATATCAATATGGGGGGGCATATTATGAAAGAAGAGCTTCATAATTTGGATATATTGGATGCTAGTTTCCCTTGTTCGGTATTCTGTATTGCAGGTGATCGTGAAAAGGCTTGGGGAAAGGAAAAAGTATTCCGAGAAGGTCAGAAGGCGCAAAGGCTTGACGATTTGGCTTTCTACTCTATTGACCTCGCTAAAGAACTAAAGCCAAAGGTAGTTGTTTTTGAGAATGTACAAGGTTTGTTACAAGGTGAAGCTATCGAGTACGTGAAAGAGATTTACAGTCAGATGGATAATGCCGGATATATCTTGCAGCATTGGTTGCTTAATGCACGTAATATGGGTGTTCCTCAGAATCGACCTAGGGTGTTCTTTCTAGGATTACGCAAAGACCTTTGCAAGCCGTTTATGGTTCAGAAGGATTTGTTCGAGCGAGTGCCTAAGATAGATATGGACTTCAACGAGAAAGAAATTGTCCTGGATGAGTTCTCAGACTATAGTGGAAGACAGATTCCAAAAGGAGTGATGAAGTATTGGGAGCATAGAAACGAGAAAGACAATTCTATCGGTGATATTGTCAAACGGATGGATAATCGTCTTTCTATGTTCAATAATATGTTTCTTAAAAAGGATAAAGTATGCAATACTATATCAGCAATGGAAGATAGGCTTTTGTATTTTGATAATCCAAGTTATATTTCAGCGCATGATACGATTTTAGCATCAACATTCCCGATGGATTATGACTTTAATGGCATGAAGCCTTGGTTTGCTTGCGGAATGTGTGTTCCTCCAGTTATGATGGCTAATGTTGCTACGAGAATCTGGGATTGTTGGTTGTCAAAGATTAAAAAGGAGGAATGCGCATGATAACAGCAAGTATGACTTCGGGTGAGATGCGTAGGGTACGAAACTTAGATGAAGCTAGAATCTATGAGTTTCAGATGCGAAAAGCTAATGAGCTTAAACGTGAAATGAGAAAGCAGAACGTACGACAAATAACAAAGACCTTTGAGTTTGCTACACCGAATGCCGATTATCTCATCGTTGTAGGTGTAAAACATGGCGATGTATTTGCTTCCGGTTTGTTCATTTATCTGAAGGAAACCAACGAGTATATTCCTATGAGTAGAAACGATGGGTATAGCGAAGATTGTTTTGCTATGAGCGTTCATTTTCTGAAGAGATTTGCTGAAAGGTTTTTGAAAAAAGACTTACCGATTGCCAAGATATTGCAAAAGATATATACATCGTTTACAGGTGCAGTTCAGCTCTATAGTGATGACAAGACAAGAAGAGTGGTATTTGCTATTCCGGAAGGGCTTATACTCACAGAATACGAGCAAGAAAAGCATATCATCCACTACAAAACCTTTGTAAGCATGGATATGCTAAAGAAGACACAGAAGCGAAGTTACGAGAAGATAAGTGCATTTCTCATGGAATCTTGTCAGCAAATAGCTAAAGCAAGAGACACCGGAAATGACGAAAGGCTGTGCGTTGTGTACAGAAGGTTTTACAATGATATTGATTTGCTAGATACAAAGGAGGCGCAAGCCATATATTCAAGTTTCTTTGAAAAAGGAGGTAACAATGAAAGATAAATGTATAACAAGGTTTCTTGGTGATATTAAGCCTATAAAGAATTACGAAAGGTATTATGTTAGCAAGCTGGGACATGTTTTTACTATTGGGAGAACGTCTCAATTAAAGGAAATCGCACCTTGCAAGACACCAAAAGGTTATCTGAAGGTATGGCTTTACAAGAACGGAAAGCGCAAGATGTTTTATATCCATCGTTTGGTAGCTCAGGCTTTCTTGGAGAATCCAGAAGCGTTGCCGATGGTGAATCATAAGGATTTCGACAAGACGAATAACGATGTAGATAACTTGGAGTATTGCACTGCAAGATACAATGTGATTTATTCTGCTATAGCAAAGAAAACCTCTTCCGAATACTTGGGCGTGACTTGGAATAAGAGTGTAAGAAAATGGCAAGCTCAGTACCAGGTAGGTAAGAAGAAAACTTATATCGGATGCTTTGGTACGCAAGAAGAGGCTCATGAAGCTTATGTTAACGCTATAAAAGAGATTTGATATGCTTGAATTTGATAGAATATACAATTCCGACTGTATAAAAGGAATGAAACAAATAGAGACCAGGAAAGTAGATTTAATTGTTACTGACCCACCATATTGTATCTCCTATAAGACCGGATGGAGAGCAGATGACCATCGTTTTTCGAAGGAAATACTCAATGACGATAATGAGAAATTGATTATTGATTATTGATTATATGAGCGAATGCTACCGGATTTTAAAGGATGATAGTGCTGCTTACGTCTTTTGTTCAGCCAAGACCTTGGACTTTTTTATGCAACAAGCGAGGAACGCAGGGTTTACCATTAAGAATGTGCTCATTTGGCGAAAGAACAACCATACGGCTGGAGATTTAGATGCGCAATATGGGCAATGTTACGAGCCAATCCTATACTTGAATAAAGGCAGACGAACCATAAACGGAAAGCGTTTGGAGGACGTATGGGACTTTGATAGAGTTCCATCTGATAAATTGGTACATCAGAATGAGAAACCAATTCCCTTGCTTATGCAATGCATCTTGAAATCATCGGACGAAGGAGATTTGGTATTTGATGGTTTTATGGGTTCAGCAAGTACTGCTTTGGCTTGTATGCGAACAAACAGGAATTTCCTTGGCTTTGAATTAGATGGGGAATATTTCAAGGTAGCACAAAAAAGAATCAAAGAAGAAATGTTTAATCAAAAAGATATGTTTGGATATGCTGGAGTTAAATAGAATTTATCAAGGTGATTGTCGAAAGCTTCTAAAGCTGTTAGACGATGAATGTATAGACCTGGTATGCTCTGATGTAGCTTATCCGGTACAAGCTAGAGGTGGGCGCAGTAGCATGAGTGGATATTGGACGGATTCTCAAACTAGAAAAGGTAAGATATTCAAGAGTAACGACATAGATATTTCTGAATATATAAACGAATTATATCGTGTTCTTAAGGATAAGTCACACTGTTATCTTATGTGTAATGATTATAATTTGATGCGCTTTCTTGATGTGATTGGAAAAAGTGAATTTCATTTCACAAAGTGTTTGATATGGGATAAATGCTCTAAGGTGTGTGGAACTTATTATATGAATCAAAAGGAGTATATCATTATGCTTCGTAAAGGAGGTGGTAAACCTATTAATGAGTTTGGTACATCTGACCTTCTAAGTGTTCCTATTCCTACGAACAAACGCAAGGATAAGGATGGGTTGATTAATCAGACAGAAAAACCAGTGAAGTTGATGGAGATATTAATCAGAAACTCGACAAATGTTGGTGATGTTGTTCTTGACCCATTTATAGGGAGTGGCACAACAGCACGGGCTTGCGTTAATCTTGAAAGAAAGTATATAGGCTTCGAAATAGACCAGCGACAAGTAGATTTTGCCAATAATGAATTAAAGAACATGAGTAGGCAATTAAGTCTGTTTTAGAATTATGGATATGTGTATGGTTATTCAATGTGACCCAGTTGTAAGAAATGGGAATAAAGAGATAACGGATGCTTTAATAAGAGCTGTAAAGGATGAAGCCTTAAAACGTGGTTTGGTACGTAATGAATTGATAGAATTTTGCAACCAATTCATAAGAGATGGCGAAATCAAAGCTTGTATAGAGCATTTGCTAGACAATTTCAAACGTTATTTTTGGAGGTATTATTGATATGAGAAGAAGAAAGTTAAATAAGTCTCCAGTGCTAGGCTTCTGCGGATTTGTTATCGGTTACGAGTGCAAGGAAAAGGAAATAAAGCTAATGGAGTGCGATAAGGCGCAAGCCGATGCAATCATAGTTCCTCATCACTTTTCACACAAGGTAACGAAGAATAGTTGCTTGAATCTTTTGGTTTCATACAAAGGGAAGATTTGTGGTGCTATGCAAATTGGGTATGGAATCCGACCGCATATCAAGACAGAAAAAGGTGAGGTCTTGGATTACCATCAAGTGAGGGAATTTGACCGAATGTGGTTGTCTGATGATATGCCAAAGTTTAGCGAGACAATTTGCCTTTCTCTCTTGCACAAGTATATTAGGGCAACGCATAAGGAAATCAAGTACCTAATATCTTATGCCGATACGTCCATAGGTAACAAGGGAACTATATATAAAGCTGCAAACTATGAGCATATTGATACCATTAAGGCAGATTTCTATGTATTACCAAGTGGTGAGCGTGTGCATCCGGTAACTATGTGGCATCGGCACAAGACAAGAGTGTGGGAGGTTCTAACGGAACTATACCCAGGAATAAAAAAGGCAGAAGGGTTTCAACTTAAATTTCTGAAGAAGTTATGAAGAAAAGAAATAAATGTATTCCTTGTCATTTGCATCCTGATTCTGAGCATTGGGTTAGAAAAGGTCAATCTTGGAAGGCGAAGGTAGCTTATAAAAGCGAGGATGATGCTTGGGAATTTCTAAATCAGAATCCGAAGTTACGGGCACAAGGTATGGCGGTGTATCGGTGTAGGATATGCAACAAATATCATATAGGGCACAAGAACAACAAATAAAAAATATAAACAGCAATGATAGTAATAAAAATCAAAACATGGAAAGACTGGAAGAAGGACTTTCTTGATTGGGTGCAAGCACCTCGACGCAGAACTTGCAAGGATTATGTAGACTATATGGAGGCTTTGCAAAATCGTGTTCTCTACAAAATTATAGCCGATACTTGCGATAAATACGGCAATATGCGTGATGGGCAAATCCAAGACATCACAGAAGCAGTCGAAAAATGCGTGGCTGAGTGTGCTAAAGAAGCACGCAAGTTAATCGATGAATGGCAGCCAGCAAAATTCTTCTAAGACTGCAACTTTCATTACACTGCCGTGAAATGGTTTAACTGATAGATTTAAAACAACAAAGTATGATAGAACTGAATAAGATATATAATGAAGATTGCCTGGAAGGAATGAAAAGGATTCCTGACGGGAGCGTAGATTGCATTGTGACGGATATACCCTACAATGAATGCAATCGTTCCGACAACGGTCTAAGGAACTTAGATAAGGATAAAGCAGACATCGGAATATTTGATGTTGCTATGCTGACAGAAAATCTATGCGAAAAGACCAAAGGCAGTATCTATATGTTTTGCGGTTTTAATCAAGTTTCTACTATTCGGCAAGCTATGTCACAAAAAGGTCTGAGCACAAGAATTGTCGTATGGGAGAAAACGAATCCATCGCCTATGAATGGTTCGGTTATTTGGCTAAGTGGAGTTGAGTTGTGCGTTTATGGTAAAAAGCAAGGCGCAACATTCAATTTCCATTGTAAGAACACCGTTTTCAGATACCCTTGTGGGGGGGTAAAATTCATCCAACACAGAAGCCAGTGGAGTTGATGTCACAGCTAATAGCTGCAAGTACAAAAGAAGGCGATACCGTCTTAGACCCATTCATGGGCAGCGGCACTACCGCTATCGCTTGCATCCGTGAGAAGCGCAATTTTATCGGTTTTGAACTGAACAAGGAATATTACGACAAGGCTTGCAAGCGTATTCGTTTAGAACAAGCGCAGCCTGTGTTATTTTAAAACATAAATAGTTGAGATTATGAAAAAAGAAGATAGACTTAAAATATATCGCAAATACGATGGGCATTGTGCTTATTGTGGCAAGAGTATAGAGTATAAGGATATGCAGGTTGACCATCTCGTTCCGAAGAATCGAGGTTGTTACTCTCGGTGGAGCGACAAGGAGGGAAAGTTTGTAGTATCCCATGGCGATGATTGCATGGAGAACTATATGCCATCTTGCAGGTCTTGTAACCTTCGTAAGCGTGATATGAGTTTGGAACAATTTCGCTCAGAGATTACAAGACAGGCTAAAGGATTGCTTAATGGCAAAGCTTCTTTTCAGGTAAAGATGTCGCTAGCTTATGGTTTAATCGAAGAGCACTTTGATAGACCTATTGAGTTCTATTTCGAGAAATTTAAATAGTTGAGAATATGAAGAAGAAAGGATATTACGAATACGAAAACGGAATCTACCCTTTGAAACTTTGGGTACACATCGGTAAAGACTTGAAAGAGCTGATAGATTCATGTTTTGACAAGTGCAAGGCTCCCGATATTGATTACGGCGGCGTTACGTATTCCGATGCTGTCAGAAAGAGCGACAGAAGGCGCGGCGTTTTAGTCTCGTTTCAATGCTCGAAGGATATGTCGATGGACTACTGCTGCCATGAGGCTTCTCACGCCTGCGATGCCATCGAGGATGCCATTGGCATGGAGCACGGAGGCGAGCCTTCTGCCTATCTGATAGGTTGGATTGCGTCTTGCATCAACAAGGCTCGTTTGGGAATCGGAGATTTTGTTGAAATCGTAGATAAGGAAGAAAAATAGCCCAAAGGCAAAATACCCTTTGGTGTTTACCCCATCACTATATATAATAATGTAGTGGTGGGGATTTTTGTGTTAACGTCAGCAAATTATTTACTCATATTATTATAGAGTGTTAAATATTAAAAGAAATACATTAAATAGCTTGCATATTTCAAATATTCTTTGTATCTTTGCAATGTAATTAAGAAACAAGGTTACTAATAAAAAATGGTGAGACACACCATAAAAACTGTAAGAAGAAAATGAAAAAGTTTTTTGAAAACTTATCTGAAAAGATTGAAGATGCGGCTTTTGAGGCGCAGCTTGATGATTTTACTTGCGAGTTTGATGCTATTAACAAACCAGCCGAAATCGTGGTGTCTGTTAAGAGTAGAAAGGTTATTCATTCAAATGGAAACGTTTCTTCTTATCCATATTACAATGTAGATAAGATTAATATCTATGATGAAGACGGAAAAGACGTTTCTTCAAAATATCCTTTGTTCTGCCAAAGAGTTAAGGATTGCGTGCCTTCTTATAAAGGTGTTGAGAATGACTTGACGGAGGCAAATATGAGCGATACCGAGCTTTATTTTGGCTCTGAAGCTAATTATTTGCGTTATAAGTATGGAAACTAAATGGTTGGGATATGGAGTACGAAAATAAGTTTGTAGGTCTTTCGTCTGTAACGAGTAACGACCTTAAAATATTAAGGTATGAACTAGAGTATGGATGGAAATTGGCTCTTATACCAAATGATGTATGGTACAACTAATTACATTAAAGATTTCAAATTATGGCAGAATATAAAGTTGAATTAGATTTGTCGGACTTGTTCGATGATATGACCATCAACGAGCAGAAGAACTTTTTAGTAGAAAAGTTCAGTTCCTTACCTATAAACAAGAAGGTTGAAGTAGCTGAAGAAATACTGGATAACCTTAATGGCGACCAAGTAGCTAAAGTTATAGAAGACGCTTTCGATAACTTGCATGAGCAAGGTCAAGAGCAAGTAATCAACTATGTGAACGAATAAGGCTATGATGTTTGGAGAAATGATTACTCGCAGATGTCTGCTTACCTTGGATGGGGGGGCAAAGATTCAAGCCGTCCTCACTATACCGAAGCCAACAAAGCCCATCTTCCCAAAGGAAATGGAGCGTCAGTTCATTAAGAATTTCAATGAATCGCAGCCGAATGCGGTTCATAAGGTTATTAAGTGTCACATAATGAGAAATTAGTTATGGAAACAAAAGTAGAAGTAAAAACTATTCCTTTGCATGGATTGTTCGTCCATCGTAAACAAGTTTGGCGTTCACTCGGTAAGCTGAGAGCAGAAAGTCATTCTACGACAGCGCAAAAGGTGTTTATGAATGAACATGATACCGAGGTATCAACTGAGAATGCTGATTTCATTGATGGCTTGAAAGTCACTCCTTATGATGGTGAGCTGCCCAAAATATCAAAATACGTTGGTAGTATGAGTTACTACCAGTATTGTTTAACGCAAAAATTGGTTTAGTTATGAAAGAAAAGATAAACATAGCGGAAATCCTAAAGGATAAGCCGCAAAGAACGATACTGTACGATTATCTACATAATATAGATGTAGAGTTTGATAACGTAGAAATAACAGAAATTGAAACTTCAATTTGGTGTACAAGGGACAAAGGAGGTTATAATGAGCTTTTTGGTTATTCTAAACTTGGAACACTAAGGGGATGGCTTGACGGCTTACAGATTCTCCTTCCTTCAAAAGAAATGCGTGATTGGTCTAAGTTCGCTTGGAAGAAAGGCGATGTGCTTGTTTCTACAGACAGAAATGTACATATTATCTTTGAAAAGTTTGAGGATGATGCCTACACAAAATTTAGAGGCAAGCATTATCTATGGGAAGAAGGGGGTAGTATGGTGAGCTTTGAAGAGAATGAATGCTACATGCAAACATCTGATTTCAACAAAGCAAATAAAGAAGACGCCCAGGAATATATCCACAAAATAGAGAAAATACTAGGTGGCAAGTTGAACCGTGAAACTTTGGAGATTGAGAAGACTCAGCCAGAGTTCAAGGATGGAGATATAGTATTCATGAGAGAAGTAAAGAGTGAACTTAGTGCAAATTGTATTTTCATTTTAAGAGGGGAATATAATGGAGAGGGAAATGCTCTTTATCATGCTTTCTACAATGCTGACGATAAGTTTGTTTATGCTGAATATGGTAGTACAAGAGTTCATTATAACCTTCGCCCAGCCACATACGAAGAGAGACAGCGACTCTTTGATGCTTTGGCTAAGGAAAACAAGAAGTGGGACGCAGAGAAGAAAGCTATTGTGAATTTGCCAAAGAAGAGCGAGTTTAAAATCTTTCAAAAAGTACTTGTAAGAAACTATAATGGAGAAGAATGGATACCTGGATTCTTCTTCAGGATTCACAACGATGGTTGTAGGTATATACTTGTTTGTGGTGAGATTTACAAACAATGCATCCCTTACAACGACCATACTGAGCACCTACTGGGCACAACCGATGAGTGGAAAGGAGGTGAGGGATGAATAGAAATAAGCTATCCGACATCCTTTTCTATGTTGGATTTATAATTGCCTGCACAGGATTTCTTATGAATCCATCGAATATGCCAATGATGTTTATAGGTAGTTGTATAATGATAATTTCAAATACTAAGTAAATTATGATAGTCGATAAGAAAATAGAAGAAGCAAAGAAATCATTTATTGCCGACAAGAAGATTTTAGGTGTTATGGCTATGAATGATTTGGCTTGTGGTTTCAAAGAAGGTGCTAACTGGGCTATCAATGAGTTCTTGAAGGGCTTGTGGCACTCATACGACGAAGTACCAACAAGAAAGAATAGTGACATACTGCTATTCTTTGAAGATTATAGTGCTGACCCAGAAGATAACTATGATGCATACTATGATTTAGCAGCAACAAGAGAAGGATTCACACAAGATGAATGGGAATTATTTATGAATATTGGGGGTACTCCTTCTAATTGGCTTTATATTAATGATTTGTTTCCAAAGGAAGGAGGTAATCATGATTAAGGAAGTAAAAATGTACTCTGTCGTTTGTGACAGATGCGGAAAGTCCTTTATTGATGAGTTTAATGGCATTGTGGCTTGGTTAGACGAAGGAACTGCAAAAGAGCAAGCAATGGAAAGCGAATGGGCAGAGATTGGCGATAAGCACTACTGCCCAGACTGCTATGAGTTTGACGATGAGTTAGATGAGTATGTTCCTAAAAAGAAAGGAGATAAGAATGAGTAGAAATTAAATGAGAATGGCGTTAATAATGGCAGCTTCTAAGAAGGATGCTATCAAAAAGTATAATCATCGTAGAAAGTAAAGCGTATGGAATTAAAGATAAAAACGTATCGTTCATTACCTTGCAGTTTAGAGGTGTTTACAATTAATGGAAAGGGTGCAGACCAATATGATTTCGGTGATATATATGACCATGATGTTGAAAGCGCAGAGCCTTATGCGTGCGCAGATATGCACTTTGACCCAAAGCCTCCAACAAAGAAAGTGTTAGATAAATACAATTTAACAAAAGAAGAATATTATAACATCTGTAATGAATTGAAATGCAAACTATGCGTAGGTCGTTGCGGATGGTGTATTTAACCGCCTTCGGGCATAAATTTAAGAACATGATACAGAATATAATAAAAAAGGTGCTACGTAAGTGGCTAAAGAAGACAGTCTATAGTATAGATTCACCAATAACCAATAACATAGCACGATTTGAGTGGGTTTACAATTCACCTCTTCATCAGTGGAGAGATAGAATCTGGGTTGTCAATCATTACCCTTTCAAACAAAAAGAAGGGTATGATAAATGTCTAAAAGAGTATCTTTACAAGTAACTCTTTTCTATCAAATCTTTTAAATCATCAAGTTTAACTTTGGTTGCAAAAGTTTCACCTGTTGAAAGTTTGATACAGCAAACATCGTCTTCTTCATAGAATTTAACGATGTGGTCAGGATTGATAACACACATGTATGTGCAATCCTCTGACATTAATTTAATTAAATGCTTCATATCGTTTATATTTTTAAAATTAAGCGGTACAAAGATAACAATAATTTTCGAGAAGCAAGCAAACAAAATGATATTTTTAAAATTAAGCACTTTATTTTATCATCGCTTGCTTCTCATTTAACCATTCTGCAAAGGATATAAATATAAGTAATATGGAAGAAAGAATGTTTTTAGTAATAGTAAAAGGCGAAATTAATGAGTCTGAAATGTCATTGAAAAGAGCTATTAGTGAAGCTATTGAGTGTGAGGCTAAATACGACGAGTCACCTCTTCGTGGCTGTGATGTTTCTGTAAAGGAGGTCGAAGATTAACTAACCGCCCTCTCCTTGGTGAAATTAAGATAATAATGAAAAAGCCGTGCTCGAATTAGATTGGTTGGCATTAGGTGTAGCCGTAAAATATCAATTACCGCTTGACAATTCACCTCAGAGCACTCTTATGTGGAAAAGGCATCAAGCATTTAGTACACATCGAAGAACGTTAATGAGTGAAAGGCTCATAAAGACTCCAATCCGTTATTATTTTGATAACATCATGGAGAGGGTAAAAAGAAGAGAATATGGCACTTAAATGTAAGACTTGCATTTACAGAAAAAAGGATATGAAGAAGTTCTTATTCTATTGCAAGAAAAGACATATAAGAGTTGGAGAGCGAAGGAAGTCTTGTGAGTTGTATGAGCCTAAGTAAAAAGGGGTAGTTGCCGCTACCCCGAAAAAGATTCATTCTGCTTATACTAAGAAAGAAAAGCAAGTCCCATTTTTGGGATAGATGCGCTTTCCGTTCCTAATGATGTACTTGCAGAAAACACGAACCTTGTTGTCATTTGGATTCTTTTCCATCAAAAGTCCCTCCATCGTTTATCCAGACTTCTCTATCTGGGGGAATACTGCCCACTACAAAGCAGTACAAGAAAAAAGCCCCTAAGCGGCAACTAAGGGGCTTTGTAATCTCCTTGAACAGAGGAAGAACGGCGTGTAGTGTCGCCGATGGGGGACTATGATGTCCTAGAATCCAAGTGCAAAGGTAATCATTTATATGATAATATAAACAATAACAATGTTAATGTGTTTTAAATATAGTCTAATTTAGACTACTATAAAATAATATATAAATTTATAGTAACATAGATATGACAATAGAAAAACTTTTAGAAAAGGCTAGAGAGTTCGAGAAAAAGAACAAAAGTTTCACTTGGAAGCCAAGTGACTTTCCTGAAGATATGACCGAGAGTAGCACTCTTGATGAGCTTGTATCAGAAGGAGATAATATGTATGATGCTTTGAAAGAAGCAGTTGAGCTAATAAGTGATTTGGCTGGTGAATTGGAATATAAAATAGCAGTGGAGGATTGATTATGAATCGTAAAGAAGCAGCAGAGTTATGGTCATTTATTAAGGCATTTGGCGAAGGGAAAGATATAGAAATACGTAGTAAAAATCCACATGCTCAACTTAATGGCTGGGTAAAGATGGATGAGTTTATCTTTGGTAATTTTGAGTATCGTATCAAGCCAGAGCCAAAGTACCGCCCATTCAAGGATGCAGAAGAGTGTTGGGCTGAAATGCTGAAGCATCATCCTTTTGGGTGGGTGAAGGATAAGGAAACACCAAAATTTTTAGTATGCAAGGCTCTTGGAAACCTTTTTTTCATAGGTATTGAAGATAAACCTTATAACTATAAGGAGGTATTAAGAGACTATACCTTTGCCGATGGCACTCCATTCGGTATAAAAGAGGAGGAATAGTTATGGTAATTTCAAGAAAGAAACAATTTAATTATGTTTTGAACCTTGATTATCCAATTATTGGTAATAAAGTTCAAAAAGATTTGGATGATACAGATAGTATTACCTTTTCTCGCTTTGCATCAAAAAAGGCAGTAGTAATGTGTGCTAATAGGTCAGAGCATATTTTGGCTAACAACCCAGATAACTTTGACCTTGATATAGAGTTAAGCAATTTGTATGAAACCTTGCGATTTGCAGAGAAGAATCTTAAAGTCGCAGGTGGAATAGAAGAATGGAATGGGAATACGGCATGGGTATGTGTTAATTCTTTCGGCATGGAACTTATGTTTGCATCTAAGCCTCATAAGGTTGATGATAGTTGGCGAGATAATAATGGATGCTGTAACTGCCTAGAACTTCCCAAAGGAACTATCAAGAAGCTCATCGGAAGAGAACTTACTTGGAGTGATGAGCCAGTCGAACTTAAAGAAGATTGATATGGAAGAATTATTAAAGGCATTATTGGATGTATATATTCCAGTATTAAATGCTAATTGCAAGAAAACGTTTGCATTCTTAGATGAATACGTTCCTCCACCCACAAGGAAGGAGAGACGTAAACGTGAAAGAGAACTTAAAAAGAAGTTCCCTCTCGATTTGAGTAAGTTTATAGAATCACATAGAACTTAAAGAAGAATAGTTATGGAAACATATAGAATAGTAGATATGTATCGTAAAAGCAAGGCTGTTAAAGGCATACATTACGATTCTTGGAATGAGCCAATCTTAGCTTATCGTGTAGATAAGAGACATTCATTGTTCTTTGGGCTTATCCATTATTGGGATTATGGTGCATGTAATCTTCGTCCAGAGTATTTGTTTCCTTCGGTTGATAAAGCCAAGGAGGCTATATTGAAGGTTGATAAAAGTAGAAGAGTAACAATTTTATATAAGTAGCTTATGAAAGCAGAAAATATCAAGTTCAAGGCTAAACGTCTTGATAACGGAGAATGGGTTGAAGGTTACTTTTATGGCGAATGTGGTAATACCTACATCATCGAAAATCGTCAAGAAGAAAGTATGTTGAACAGAAATATCACTTATGAAGTTAACCATTCTACCGTCTGTCAGTTCACAGGATTGAAAGACTGCAAAGGCAAAGAAATTTTTGAGCACGACCTAATACATTTCGTAGGTCATAAGCCTACAGGCGAAGTAATTTGGTCAGAAGAGGACTATGGTTTTATGGTAGCCAGCGTGAATGAACCTCTTTATTGGCTTTCAGATGTTCTGGAAATTGGTAAGATAGAAAGAGTTTGCAACAAATTCGATAAGAAGAAGTAGCGTATGAGAATACAAACCACATTGAATGATATGCTCAAAAAGCTTAGTTCGCATCACACATTTATCCCAGATTGGGTACATAATTGTGCAGAATGGGAAAATGATGATATTCTTATTGAAAAGGTTGAACAGAAAATAAGTAGCGTATGAAGAAAAAGATTTTAGACTTAGCCAAGTCAGCCGTTTGGTTTGTCTTGTGTTTGCTTGTAGGTGCATTGATTTTTGAGGGTGTCCGCTCTTTGGCTAATAGCAATGAACCTGCAAAGAAGATAGGTACGTCAGTATTCACAGAGAAAGGGCATGATTATCTGATTGTGGACACGAAACACGGAGTTTGTGTTATCCATGCCGAGAGCTGCCCTTGTCATTTAGATACCTTGGGTATCTATGTGGTTGATAACAAAGATACAACTTATGTGATTAAAAAGAAGTAGCGTATGAAGGTTAGATTAGCTAAGAAGATAACAAGGGTTTTAAATGAAGCCCCTAAAGATTTAAAACCATCTTTAAGAAATAGTTATTGGTTTAAAAAATTAGACCAATCATTAAATCATTTTTATTGTGAAATATTTTGTGAAGAGTGGAAGAAGTGTAGGTTTCACAACAGATTTGACCATCGCATCATAAAGGCAATAAGTTTGATAAAAAGAAATAGCGTATGGAAAAGAAAGTATTGACCCTCACCATCAGCAAGCAATGGTTCGATAAAATCGTATCAGGTGAGAAGACAGAGGAGTATCGGGAGATAAAGCCGTATTGGGTAGCACGATTATTTCACAATAACAGCAATATTATTGATGTGCGATATCTTGCCTCGGCTTTAGCAGGGAGAACGGATTTACTAAAAAAATATATTGACGCACAGAGAATTGTGTTAAAACAATACACCCACGTTCTCTTCATCAACGGCTACCGCAAGGATAGTCCACGAATTGAGAAGGAGATTGAGAGTATCACCATCGGGAAGCCTAAAAAAGGTCTATGCCCCGATAAGTGGCTTGGTACTGAGTTTTTTATTATTAAGTTTAAGTGATATGAAAGTAAAGAATTTACCAAAGAAAATTTACCTAAATATCTGTAGTAATGAAGAAGAGGTAGATTACAATGAGTTGAACGGAGTAACGTTCAGTACGGAAAAGGTTGGTGTTACCGATTGTGATACGGTAAACGTTCCTTACGTGAATGCTGCATCATTATGGCACGACCTAAAAGAAGATAAGCCACCATTAAAAAAGTGGGTGATGTTCCGATATAATGGAGGTGGCGTAAAACCTACGTCTCTTCACCACGGAGCAATGAGTGATAATGTATGGCTAGTCACTAGAGGAGATGGCACGCAGCGTATTGAAGCTCTGTATGAGTGCTACGATAAGATAGAGTGGCTTGATTTTGATGAACTAAAATAGTAATAGCGTATGACAAATAAGGATTTTTTTGATGCTCATGTCGGTAAGCGAGTTCTTTATAAAGGAAAGGACATTGGCGCATACGTGGCAGGGTATGTTGGCGAAAAGTATATTATCTTAGGTTTTCACGATTATACAGGATGCATCATGAGATTTACGGCTAGAGTCAACAAAACTCTTGACGGAATATACACCTCATATCGATTCGCAAAGTTGAAGTATTTGGAAGTAGTAAAGAGTTAAGTGTATGGAAAAATATGACAGTTGTTTTAAGCTTTTATTTATTCTTTTTATATTAGGAATTTTTGCTTATATGGGTATTAACGATAGGTCTCATAAAGGTAAAACATTTTGGTATGAAGTAATAGATAAACGAGAGTCTGTAGGAAGTCACTTCTCAATTATTAACAAGGGAGTGAGGACTGATTATAATATAATATTCAAACGAATTGATAACGGAAAGCTGTTCCCATGTAAAGATGTGGAGTATGGGGATTATATTCAATATCAGTTACACTACAAATACTCCATAACAGAGGAAGATATGCAAAATCTTTCAGGTATTTATAATAGAGATTTCTATAAGTAATAAAAATAGAGAATATGAAGAAATATAAATATACAAATAAAGAGGAAAGACCCATTCCCAAATATAAGAATGGTGATATTGCTTGGTATATTGATGGATGGTTTGAAGCCCCACAACGCTGTATAGTAAAGGGATGCTGCAACGTATCTTGGTTCGAGGGGAACAAATTTAATTCTTCAGGTTGGTGGATAGATTATAGATACAAACCCGACCATTGTAAACGAACCGTACAGCATACAATTAGAGAAGAAGAGCTTTTTGATACCGAGCAAGAAGCTTTAATTGCATTGTTCGAGAAGTTTAAAGAAAAAGTAAAACGTAAAGTAGATTTCTTTAGCAAAGAGGCAAAAAGGTTAGGCATAAAACAGCAGTTGTTATTACAATAATAAAAAGGGGTAGGGCGAAAGCACTACCCCTTCTTGTCATATAGAACATAATCAATGACCTTTCTTTTTGTTTTGTATCATTGCTGTAATGTATTCCACAACCATTTGATTGGCTTTGTTTATGTTCGTGAAATCCTTTTGAATATAAATGTCAGTAACGTCAAGTTGGGAAACATGGTTGAGTGCTTCATGAATGGTGTACTTGTCAATGCCTAATTTGTTTCTTGCTATAGATGCCCAGGTATGGCGAGCAGAATAGAAATCGAAACGAGGAATACCCAGTTCGTCAGCTATGAAATGCAATCCCTTATTTATATGCTTGTTAAAATTGGATGCATTGCTATACTTCTGATAGAAATCAAAGACCCTAGATGTTCCTTTGTATTTCTTGAACAAAGGTTTTATAATGTCGGGTACGACAATTTCTATATGAGCATTATCATTTCTTCTATCCCTAGTCTTGGCTCTGTCGTAAGCAAGAACGCCCTTATTATAGATGACACATTCATACATATCAACTGAATTCATTCCCATCAGAAAAAAAGAGAGAATATAACAATCCCTTGCCATGCCCGCACGTCTAGTACCTCGGAAATTAAATACCTTGATAAGGTTCTCTTCGCTGATTACCCTATCTTTTGTCTGCGGAATATCCTTCGGAACGGAGAATTTATCGAAAGGATTGCTTTTAATAACATCATCACCATTCGTATTGTACTCTTTGATAGCCTCATTAAATATGTGTCGCATATTACCCAAGTATAAAGACTGCGCTCTAGGATGCCCCTCTAGAAACTTCTTATATTCGTTAAGGAATCTGTAGTCGATGAGTGAAAAAGGAAGCTTTCTGCAGCCATTAAAGCGTGCAAGAGAATTAAGCATTATCAGGTAGTTCTTTTTCCCCTTATTGCTAGATTTCTCTACCCAATCTTCAGTAAAACTGAAAAAATCCAACTCTTCGGTCTTGCTGAATCCATCCGTCAGATGTTCACATATCCAATCAATATCAACATCTTTGCCTAGCAAGTCAACCTCTAAGTCATAGAGTGAATCCTTCATTACGTTCATTTTATCTTCAATAGTCTTCAATATCTTACGTGAAGAAATCTTTCCAGCTCTAGACAAGTCTGAGTCGGAAACAACTATATTGGTAGGAAATCTTTTTCTCTGTCCCTTATGAGAAAGAACAATAGACACCTTTCTTGTCTTGTCTTGCTTTGGTTTTCCAAGCTCGTATGTTATTGTAGCCATAATATTTTTCCTTTAAATTTACAATGTTTTGCGACATTTTTGCGGAAATTGCGGCAATTTTGCGGCAATTTTTCACGTTACTTGTAGTATTTGGAGTTTACTTGTGAAATTTCACAAACTCTATACAATTTATTCCTGTATCTCTGGCAATTGCTTGTAATTTGTCTGTAAATACCTATAAAATAGGTGTTTATAAACAAAAATGGTGAAACAACCTTTTCGATTATTTCACCATTTATTGCTTGTCTTGACCGTGATTCCGTTGGGGTTCGAACCCAAGACCCACAGCTTAGAAGGCTGTTGTACGGAACATCAATAAAGTATCTAAACAATAGCGATTTACACTACAGGCGAATAATCATTTTGCGGCAATTTTGCGACATTTTATGCAAGCCTACTCCATAGGATATATAAATTTACTTTACATTATCCTTTTCTTTTCTGCTGATATTCCACAACTAAGAGCTGCTTCACATCTGCTAATTCCAACTCTAAATCACGATAGGTAGGATTAAAGGAGCGCAATACAAGTTTTCCATTATTCATGTCCAAGTCAATGATACGCTTCAACAGAATACCTTCTTTATGAACTACGATATATTCCTTTCCGTCTATATGAAGTCCATTGTTCTTGACCATGTAATCAGGGCAGACTTTACATATAACGATCTCTCCATTCTGATAAGCTCTAGACGAGCCATCATCCATAGAATCACCGCTTACCTCGAATGCTACGTACTTTTCTTTATCTTCCTTTACAATAGGGATTGTAGGGAGCGATGATATATATACATCATCTGCATATCCGCTGAGATAACCAGCATAAGCCATCTGTGGAACAAGAGGAACAAAGCTGACGCTTGAATTGATATTCGACTTGATGTCATTGTTAAACATTTTTCCTTCTCCGGTCTTAAGCCAATTCAAATTTAGCTGAGGGTAAGCCAAAGAGATATTCTTCAAGAATGTCTCGCTAGGCATATCCGGCAATCTACTAATTGCACTGGTATAGCTCTTACATTTCCGTAAGAAGAATGTAGTACTAATTCCCATCTCTGTACAGAATGGCGCAATTCTGCTTTTGTAATTGTTGAATTTTTCAATATTCGCCTCCGGCTGCAACATTTCACCAGCTCCATTAGCTAGCCAATCCATATTAAGGTCAGGGAATTTTGAATTTACTCTATAAGATACTCTTGCTGTGAATACGCCATTCTTCCCTATAATTGGAAAGTTAGAAGCTACATCAGCTTTATCGCAAAATTCACGCTTGGTAATCCCTTTATATTTAAGATATTCACGCAGTCTTGTCTTTGCATTTTCGTTCTCACTAACCTTAATAGGCGAAGAAATAAACATTTCCCCCATTCCGGTTCTAATATAACTTGGATTTACCTGCGGAAATTTGCTAGTTATAGCTTGCAAGCTTTTTGAAGATACACGATTGGTGATACGGCTTACAAAACCATGTCCTAAGCCTACGGTATCCTCAAATTTTTCATTTGAAGAGTAACCCAAAGCAGTGATTACAGCCTTCAGTCTTTCGTATGCACTATTCATAACCTAAAAATTTAATACGCAGTAAGCGCATGTGTAACTTAATTTATGTAAATGTTTAGAGATGTAAGATAATAAAAGTTAATATAGTATTTAAAAACACTAATTAATTTGCATGTTTGCGAATTATTTTTTATCTTTGCACTCGAAAACATTAAAGATGTTGCAAATATACATAAAAATATTGTAACTTGCAAGAAATTTAATATATTTTTTGTAATATTACATAAAAAGGTGAGACACACCATAAAAAACTGTAGAAAGAATATGTCATTAAGCGAGATTAAGCAATTAGTATCAGTAGCATTTCAGGCGGGACGGATGGATGCCCAATTCGAAATGGGGTTGCGTTCCGACAAGATACGCAGAAAAGATGCCGAATGCTATCTTGCATCAAAAGGATTTGAAAAGCAGATGATTGACAAATGGGTCAAGAACAGACTAATGAAAGAATATGTAGGCGATAGTAAGAACTCGCCTAGATATTATTCCCTTAAAGAAATCAATGAACTTGTTGTTTCTTGTCAGATAAAGAAAATGATTATTTAAAAAATATACGACTATGGCAGAGAATAAGGCAGCGAAGCCTGTAGAAGGGCAGAGCGTAGAAATTAAGGATTATGAGTTTCGCCTCCTTGATGCGGATGAGATAGAAGTCCGTGTCGGTCAAGGTGGTAATCAGAAGTCACCGGACTGGTGTTCCTTGTTGCTTTACAAGGACGCAAGATGTGATATGAGACGATTAGATGAGAAGTTCGGCATCTATGGTTGGAAACGTAAGCATGAACTTATCGGTCAGAATCTCTTTTGTACGGTTTCCGTTTATAAAGAAGGTATAGGTTGGATTGATAAGCAAGATGTTGGCACACCAAGTAATACCGAAGCCGTTAAAGGTCAAGCTAGTGACTCTTTCAAGCGTGCTTGCTCTTGTTTGGGTATTGGTCGTGAATTGTATACCGCTCCCAAAAAGATTTTCGTCAACCTCAACCGAAATACAGAATATTCTCAAAGCGGAAAGTTGAAGACAATTTTCCATGTAGGGTATGTAGGTTATACTAACAGATGTATTGCAAAACTTATCATTCAAGATGAGAATAATATGGTACGTTGGTATTGTGGTATGACCGAGCAAGAAGTTCTAGATTGGATGGGTGAACACAAAGAGGTATATGGTTGCTCAGAGCCAGCTCCAAAGAGCGAGGAGGAAAAAGATGAAAATCTTAATGAGCAAAAACAATATGCATATCCACAATTGCAACAAGCTCAGGTTTGGGAAGATGTGGATAGAACTTGGAATGGATTCCCTGACCTTCAGAAGTCCGAAGAGTTTAAACGCAAATGTGCATTACGAAAGATGGAACTCGCACAGAGCAAGGAGGATTTAAAAGCAGTTTATGATGCTTATCCCGAATACCAAAAGAATGCAGAGTTCTTAGCAAAATTGACACAATTTAAATCAAGATTAGTATGATACAATTGAATAATAGTGGAGTTCTTTATGAGGACTCCACACACCAGTACTTTTATGATGGTCGTGAATTAAGTGGCATTACTGGTATGCTTCATCAGTATGTATTCCCCAATATGTACTCTAACGTAAGCGAAGAGGTATTGAAGAAAGCTGCCGAAAAAGGCACTATTATCCACGAGCAGGTAGAGTTGTTTGCTTCATTGGGCATTGAGCCAGCCTCGGAGAGTGTCAAGGCTTTTGTCGCTTATATCAAAAAGAATGGATATGAGATAATTGGCAGCGAATATGTCCTTCGTATCGGAGAAGACCATGCAAGTGCAATAGACTTGGTGATGCACAAGGATGATGCACCGGACGATGAGGTTGAGATTTGGGATATTAAGGGTACTTATTCCGTTAATAAGGAATATGTGCGTTGGCAGAACTCGATGTATAAGTTCGGTTTCGAAACATTGAATCCCCATCTGAAGGTTACACGTATATGTTGTATGTGGTTGCGTGATGACGAGAAGCGAGGAACAATCTGTAAACTCATCCCATTAGGCAAGCCAAGACCTGCGAGTGATGTTAAAGAATTGTTCCGATGCGAGAAAGAAGGTCGTTTGTATAGTGATGATACAAAAACACCTTACTATATTATAGATAACGAAATCGCACTCTTGGACGTTCAAGAGCGCATTGCTAAATTGCAAGAACAGGAAAAGGAGTTGAAGGCAGCTATCTTTGATGGTATGTCAAATGACAATATCACATCGTATAAAACTTCTAATTACACTTATTCCTTGAAGTCCGCTTCTGAAAGAGTTTCGTTAGACACGAAGGCTTTTGATGCTGATGACGAAGAGACTTATAGCCATCTTTTGAAAAAGTACAAAAAGGTAACAAAGGTAAAGCCTAGTTTGACATTAAACCGAGTTGGATAATTTATTGTTTTATTAAATATTTTAAGTTATGGCAAATAGTTATAAAGGTAAGATTGTCGCTATCGAAGGCATTCAGTCTATTCCGAGACAAGGTAAAGAACCATTTGAAAAGAGACGTTTGATGCTTGACGCAACACGTTTCGATGGCTTGACAGGTGAACGTGGCTACGAAAAGCGCATCATCTTTGATTTCAGCGGTAAAAATGTTCATGTTCCGGACACATTTAAAGTCGGGGATATAGCTGAAGTGTTCTTTGACGTTGAATCATATCAAGGAACAAAGAAGGATGGCACAACAGACTGGTTTACATCTGTTCGTGGCTACAAGATGCAAAAGATTGAAGCACAGAACAATGCGCCACAAGGTGGCATGCAAGCTGCTGCTAATAATCCTTTTCCTCCACAAGCTCCAACCGCAGGTGCAGCCCCAATACCACCAGCGCAGCCGAGTGGCACTAACGCATCTAATGCGCCATTTTAAACTTATTATGGTGGAGAATTAATTTTCTCCACCTTTCATTAAAGAAAGATGGTATATAATATGTTGAATCCGGTCGAGCTTGAAAAGTTCGAGGAACGAACCAGGGCTATGATAACCAAAGCCAAGAAACTACAAGGTGATTATTATAATGAGAAGTTCTTTGTTGTTGACCTTAAAGAGAGACAACAATCTAGGACAATCCAGCAGAATGCTTATCTGTGGGTAACAATCACTTACGTAGCTATTGAAGAAGGATATACTAAGGACTATATCGAACAAGAGTTCAAACGTGTAAACAAGGATATTTTTCTTAGGGAGCGTGAGAATAAACAAGGCAAGACCTTCCAATATTGGAGGCACATACCAGACCTTGACAAAGAAGAAATGTCTTTATGTATAGACCGATGGCTTCATCATTGCTCTATGGAAAGAGGATTATACATACCTACTCCACAAGACCATGCTTATATGGTATGGCAGACACAGGTGGAGAGGCAAGCAGAATTAAATAAAGAGTTTCTATAGAATGCTTGGTGTCGTAGCTCAGTTGGATAGAGCAAATGTTCCCTAAACATTAGGTCGTGAGTTCAAGCCTCACTGATACCACATTCTCTAACATAAAAAAAATAAAGAATATGAAATCATTAACAGGAAAGTATTTTATCGTAGGTGTTCGTTATGAGAAGACTCTAGAAGACGGAACGAACGCTAAGACTACGGAACAATATGTTGTAGATGCCTTGTCATGGTCAGAATGCGAGGCTAAGACAACTGAAGAAATGACAGTTCACACAAATGGTGACATGGAAATTGTTACTATGAAGAAAGCTAGTTTCTCAGAGTTGTTCCTTTCTGAAGTTGATAGCGAGGATAAATACTACGATTGCAGTATTAACATGATTACTATTGATGAAAAATCAAACAAGGAGAAGAAGACCAAGGTTCGTTATCTTGTGCAGGGTGATACCATTGAAAAGGCTCGTAAGAATGTAGATGAGATTATGGGTAAATCGCTAATCGACTATGATATTACAAGCCTTAAGGAAACATCAATCATGGATGTATTCTTATATAAAGATAAATAGAAAATATAAGAGCAAATTTGCTTAAAGTGTTTAAAATTTAGGGGGTATGATTTCATACAAGTACAAGCTATATCGGACAAAGAAGACGAAGCATTTGGACAAGATGCTCCGAGAGGCTTGCTATGTTTGGAATCATGCGCTTGCCTTGCAGAAGAGATACTACAAGCTGTACTACAAGTACATTCCAAAATTTACGATGTTTAAGCATTTCTCTAAGCGATACAAGCCTACTTTATTAAATGGTCATACCGTTAGAGAAATCTTAGAGCGTTTGGATATAGCTTACAAACGTTTCTTTAAGCACGATGCGAAGCGTCCACCGAAATTCAAAAAGGCATCTGAGTTTTGCTCATTTGTTTTTACAGACAATGGTTATTCCCTCAGTGGAAACGAACTTGTGATAAACAAGAGTAAGATGTCATTCAAGTTCTCTCTGAGCCGTCCTTACGATGGTAATGTCATGAATGTGTCGGTCAAGCGCAATAAATTGGGCGAGTATTTCATCACCCTTTGTTTAGATAAAGAAGCCGAGCCTTACGGAAAGTCACACGATGGTGCATCCGTGGGCATCGACTTTGGCTTGAAGAAGTACATGACTTTGAGCGATGGGCGTGAAATTGACAACCCTCAGTTCCTTAAAGCTGACTTGCAGGAGCTTAGACGCAGGTCTCGCAACCTCTCGAAGTGCAAGAAGGGCAGCAACAACCGCAAACGCAAGAAGTTGGAGTTGGAGCGATTGTATCGAAACATCGTGAACAAGCGTTCCGATTTCCAGTGGAAGTTGGCTCATGAGCTTTGCAAGCGTTATGACTTGATTTGCTTGGAGGATTTGGACTTGGAGGGAATGACAAAGCGTTGGGGACGAAAGATGTCTGACTTGGCTCATGGTGATTTCGTTGTGAAGTTGGAGCACGTAGCGAAAAAGTATGGAATAAAGGTTCACAAGATTGACCGCTTCTTCCCATCGAGTCGCCTTTGTACTTGTGGTTATAAGAATGATAAGTTGTCATTGAGTGATAGAATTTGGACTTGTCCTAGTTGTGGTGTGGTTCATCCTAGAGACCTCTTTGCAGCTGAGAATATACTTCGGCAGGGCATTGCCGAATTGGGGAGTGGTAGTAAGTCACCCAAGCACTCGCAAGGGCGCAGCCACGTTAGCCACCCAACAATTCCTTGCAAGTAGCGAGGGAGTATGTCAATCGACCCCCACAGCAGAAACTATGGAAAGAGATTATATTTTAGAAAATATTCAGAGCAAAGGAAATCACGAATTGTATATTCCACCTGAAACAAATCGTCATGGGCATTATTCTAAAGGGCACAAGCCGTGGAATAGAGGCAAGTCTTGGGATGAAATGGGCATATCCAAAGAAACGCAAAAGTTAATGCGTAAGAAGCTAGAAATGTACCAAGGAAAAGGAAATCCGAAATTAGCCGGATGGAATTCAAGACCAGTAATAGCTATTGACGAATATGGAGAGCAGGTTCATTGGTATAAATCGGCAGCTGATGCCGCAAGGAAACTAGGACTTATCCGTAGGAACATTACGAGGGCTTGCGTAAAAGGCTACTATTGTGGTGATTTTAGATGGAAATACGATTCTAGATTTAACAAAGGATAAAGATTATGGGATATTATGATAGATTTAACAATGGAGGAAAGAAGCCTAAACACCAAAGGAGCGAGAAGCAAAAGTGGGTTGATAAGTTAGATAGACTTATGTCGGTTTATATCCGCATGAGAGACTCTAGAGAGTTTCGCTATAAGTACTTCAGATGTATCAGTTGTGGACGAATATTGCCAATCGACCAAGCCGACAATGGGCATTATTGCGGACGAACTCATATGAGCTTGCGCTTTGATACACGTAATCAGAATGCGGAATGCAAACGATGCAACAGATTCTCTTCTGACCATCTTATTGGTTATAGAAAGAATTTAGTAATGAAGCTAGGAAGATTGGCTTATCTGCAAAAGCATCCTCACATTCCTTTGGATATGGATGAAGTAAAACGACTTGGTGAGCAGCAAGTTGATTTATTGGAGGTAATGAAACATCAAGCAAAGAACTGGTCTGTGTTTGAATTACAAGAACTCTACAAATACTATGCGGCTCTTATTCTGAAAATGAATGAAGAAAAAGATAACGAATAAAGTTTAAAGTATGTTATATAATAAATAATAAACACTAAAACGCTTGCATTTTTAGATTATTCTTTGTATCTTTGCAATCGTATTCGGTGAGACACACCATAAAAACTGTAAGGTCTTCTCTAAGGGCTTTTGTTATGCATAAGACTTGTGCATTCCTATATAGTAACAAAAGTGATTTCATATTATTTGTGAAATGAAGTTTAAATTAAGACCATATCAAGAAGAGGCAAGTAAGAAGGCTGTTGAGTTTTTCTTGGATAAGAAGAAAAACTGGAACGCTCTGGAAGTGCTTCCTACAGCATCGGGCAAATCATTGATTTTGGCAGATATAGCTGCTAGGCTCAAGGATAAAGTGCTTGTGTTCTCTCCTACTAAGGAGATTTTGGAACAAAACTACAAGAAGTATTGTTCTTATGGATTTGATAATGCCAGCATCTATTCCGCTAGCTTTAAATCAAAAGAAATCAGCGATGTTACTTTTGCTACAATTGGTAGCGTGAAAGGACATCCCGAATTGTTTACAGACTTTAAATACATATTAATTGATGAGGTTCATTTAGTGAAACCTGAATCCGGTATGTATAAGGAGTTTCTTGATAAATTAAAGAGCAAGGTCATTGGTTTAACCGCAACACCTTTCCGTCTGTATTCCTATCAGAACTATGGTAGCATATTGAAGTTTCTGACAAGAAGTCGAGACAAGATTTTCAAGGAGCTTATTTACTATGTTCAAGTTGAGGATATGGCAAAAAACGGATATATCTGTCTTCCGAACTATTACACATGCCCACCACCACAATGGAACGAAGGAAACTTGCAGCTCAATTCAACTTGCCGTGATTACACTGACCAAAGTGTCAAGCAAGAATATGAACGTGTAGATTTGTATGGATGGCTAGTTAGTGTTGTCAAAAGATTGCTTAATCCGAAGCGAGGTGGACAGCGTAAAGGCATCTTGGTTTTTACGAAGTTCGTTAAAGAGGCTCAGAAACTAACATATTCCATACCTAACTGCGAAATGGTCTGTGGAGAGACACCACCGAAAGAACGTGAAGCAATCATCGAGCGTTTCCGTAGTGGTCAGACTAAGGTGTTGGTGAATAGTCAAATATTAGTCGTAGGTTTTGACTATCCGGAGTTGGATACGGTCGTGTATGCAAAGCCAACACGCTCATTAGCGCAATACTATCAAGTTGTAGGAAGACTTCTTAGACTATCAAAAGGGAAACAACCTTGGTTTGTTGACCTCTGCGGTACTTATGAGAGGTTTGGAAAAGTTGAAGACTTGAAATTGCTAGACCAAAACGGCAAAGGAAAGTGGGTAATAATGAGTGGAAATAAACAATTAACAAATACATTCTTTTAAGATATGATAGTAAAATTAGACGAAAAAGCGTGTAGCTTGGATGCTGATGAATTAGTCGCTTTCGTCCGTCTTTCATTTAATGCTGACAAAGACGGATATGTGTATGGGAGCAACAAAGAATTATCGGAAAAGATAGGTATGTCGGTGGCAAAGACAAAAAAAGCTATTGATGGGTTATTTCAGAAGCAAATGGTATCTATCGGAAACGGAAAAGTCTTTATTTGGAAGCATGAAGACAATATAGAATTTGCTGAAGGTGAAGAATCTAAACCACACAAGAACGAACCTGAACGAATAGCATTGAACAACGTCCCTAGTGTACAACAAGTGGATGATAAAGCAAAGAAGGTTTGCGAATATTTCAATAAGGTTATCGTTGGAAGAGGAATGCCGCTTATTCATGCCCTGACTTCGAAGAGAAAGTCAATGATTAATTCACGGCTTAAAGAATATGGGAGTGAGCAGATGAAACTTGTGATAGATAAAGCAGCCGCATCTGCATTTCTTAATGGTAGCAATGGGTGGATGGCAAGTTTTGATTGGATTATGAGACCAAACAATTTCGTTAAAGTATTGGAAGGAAATTATGATGACAGAAAGCAAGGAACTAATAAAGATGCAGAGCAAGGCTATTATCAAGAGTCAGCCAACCTCGTGCAGCGTCTCAATCAACAGAGAAAAGCAACGAATATTCAATGAGTACGGAACGTTCGATAATGTTCTAATGTCTTTCTCTCCATCAAGCCAAGTAGGTAGTAAGATGCCTATCGGAAAAGCTTTTAAAAGCAACGCACCAACACTTACCTATCTTGACCTGTGCTATGGAGAGGGAAGTGCAATAACATGGCTTGTAGCATGGGTTTCTGATGTCTATGGTATTTGTGGCTTTGTAAATAATGAGGCTACTGACAATATCAAGATAATGACTGCAAATGCTATAAAGGATGAGTATTATTTCCTTAATCTGAACGAGTTGATTACTTTCTTCAAGATGTTTATTGCCGGAAAGTTTGAAAAGTTCTACAAGAAGCCAAATCCGCAAGTTATAACAAAGAGCTTGAATACTTTCTGCTCCCATCGTATAGATGCCATAAAATCTGTAGAGGCAAATATACAGAGAGAAAAGGAGGCTAAAGAGGATGAGGCTATCAAGCAAAATGCCATCACTTATGAAGAATGGTCAGCAAGGAAAAAAGCTAAAGGCGAGGAAGTTAATCTGGAACTTATCGAAGACGAGAAAGGCAACAAGCTTTTTCGGGTTAAAGCCCCCAAAACAGATGCTCGGTTAGACTCGGCTTACATGATAGTCAAGAATACGACAAATGCTGATTTCGAAGCTCTATGCAGACTAAGAGAATGTTTCATTAAGAAATATGGTATAGACCCATACGACTTGATTAGAAGTTTAGGAAATAAAAAACTTAGAGAATATGAAGAAAGAAGAAATTGTCAAGGCAATCATTAAGAACCTTAGAGATGTAAATGGCAAAAAGTTCCGCAAGGATGACGTTCAAGCCATTGTGAATTATTTCATAGACCTCACAAAGCAATCGTTGCGCAACAGAGACCGTGTAATGATACGTAGCTTTGGAACATTTGTGGTACGACATAAAAATCCCAAGCAAATTAATTGCGTGCGAACAGGAGAGAAAACGATGACAAGGGAGAAAGACCATGTGGCTTTCATTCCTTCTAATGATTTTGACTTAGATTCAATAGTGTAAAATGGAGATAGCAGAAATAGAACAGATTATAGAGGCTTGCAACTTTGATGTTGCCAGCCAGACCCAAAGAGCAGAAACATTCAACGTCATTGACGCTATTGTTGGAATGCGAAAATATAAAGGTCGTTTCAATGCCAAACGTTGGGAATATGAAAATGTTAATGGGTGCGGTACGATAGAAGTGTATTCTAAACTCGTATCTGGAACATTAGAGGACAAATTAGCAGAATTTGCTATTACATTATTCTCTATGGCCAACAAGTACAAGATGAATGTCAAATCGTTGAGGCTAGACCCAGATTCAATGAGAGACCGTTCCTTTGAGGATTTGATGATGTCTATGCTGAAGATTGAAATGACACATTACCGAGTGTTCAAGAAGATTATAATCTTGATTGGCATGCTTTGCGGATATTGCATGATGAATGGTATAGATTTATTGTGGTTCGTAAATAAGAGACTTTTGATAAACATTAAATAGCCTAAAAATATGAAGAAGTTAAAGTTAGTTTTTACGAGTACGGATTTCGCATCTTATACGAAGAGGACTATGAGTATGTTATGCAAGGTTCTTTTACGAATACCTTACCTTGTACTTGTAGGAATAGTTAGTACAACATGCTGGCTTGTTGAGTGTATTGTAAAGTTCTGTAAAGAGAACACAAAGGTAGCGGTAATTATCGGTTTTGTTCTTTGCTTTATGGCTATGTTTGTTGAGTTTGTTTATTTTAAGATTCAACTTGCAAAGAGTTCATATCAGACAAGTGAACTAATTAAGCGAAACTATGAGCTGGAGCAAACCGACAGATACGATATAGGTTTCCACGATGCGATGGCAAAGAACAAAGAAATGCTTACTCAAAATATTAAGCCATGACGGATGAATTTAAAAATGCCTTTACGAGGGCACAAGCTTTACAGAGAAGGTTTAACCCAGATTACATGAACTCCTTTTCGATAGCGATTAAATACGATAGCTATTACGAGGAATACATGGAGATTGAATTGAGAACAGATAATGATAAGTTCTTTATTTCTACATTGACATGCGTTTACGAAGAGGATTATACTCTAAGATTAGACGAATTAGAAAAAACAATAGATAAATTATTAACAGATGAAGACAATGATTAAAAAAGTTATTTTTGTAAGCCTGTTGGATGTAATAAGTATTCCATCGGGTAATGAGCATTCTGTAGATATTACGGATTTTCAGCTAAAGCACGATTTCTTTAGAGCGTTGCAAGCCGATGATAATATAGTCCGTGTCAATATCTTAGGATATGACAAGAACCAGGTAATGTATTCAAGCGATATAACATTCAAGAAAATGGTATCGGTTATTACATACGAAATTGCCATGTATGCAGATAAGGCTGTAGTTCCATATTGCTCTACTGATAATATTGATGATACTTTTGTTGATGCTGCAAAAAGCACCGAGAGTATAGAGTTTCTCAAAGACAAATCTAATTGGCTGATTATTGGGAACGATGGTCTGGCTGATAAATTTGGGGTTGACAATATAACAATGGAGGATTTCGTCAATGGAGAACTTGGAGAATATTCTGAAGGAGCTAAGACAGCAGAAAAGAGATAAACATATTAAACCGGAAATCTTGACCTTAGCAACCATAAAAAATGAGTACGGAAAAGACCCGTTACCTGAGTTGCGTAACTTATGGGCTAAAGGACTGGTTAAGAATTGTAGAACTTTAAATGATTTAGGCTTTATATATAATGGATAAAGAGTTAATGAAGAAGTTAGTAGCACAAGGCAAGGCTTATGTACTTGACTTGCGAGGTGGTCGTGTTCCTTATAAGGAAGGTAATGCAGCGGCAGTTGATTTTTACTGCCCACAAGATGTAGTGTTGAATATGCCTTGGGTGAAAATGGGTAGAGGTCACATCAACCTACATTTAGGAATTGAACTTCCTAAAGGTGTTGGCTTGGATATTCGTTCACGTTCTGGCTTTACTGACAAAGGTATGGAAGTTGATGTGGCCTTTATTGGCAAGAACGAAACACAAGTTGGTTACATGACTAATGTTAGAGCGGACATTGATATTTGTCTAGGTCTGGTCGATGAAGACTATAGAAACGATATTGGTGCGCTTTATAGAGTTAATTCCGACCGTTATATGCCGACAAAGGATAGCAAATTCAAACTAGATTCAGATTACGAATATTATGTTTTCGTAGTCAAGAAAGGTACTCGTGTTTGCCAGGGTGCATTCCGCAAGGTAGAAAATCCAGATTGCATACTTGGAGAGTTGAATATGGAAAATAATCGTGGAGGAGGATACGGACATGGTGGAACAAAATAATAATGAATGTTGCGAATATGCTAACAAGTATATCTTTGTGATTAGACATTTGGCAGACATGATTGAATGCAAGGATAATGCCGCTTTCGTGTCATCTCTAAGGGAGGACTTCGGAAAGCTCGGATTATTTTCAAGCGCAGCCAATTTCCTTCGTCTTATGTATGAGATACGAGCATCTTCTGAAGACAAAGATATATTACGAAGCCATATCAGCGTAATGGCGATGGAAGCCTTGCTTACGCTCTCTTGGTATATTGTTTCAGATTACAACGACATCATCGGGTCGCAAATCGAGCTTTTCAAAACCAAGAATAAGCGGTATGGAAACGCTTTCTCGGAATGTTTCTCTAAGGATGGTTATCCGTATGCCTTCGGTCATTTGCAAGAGAAGATTAATCGTATTTGCTCTTTGCTGATTTTGAACGAGGAAGCTAAAGAAGAGCCAGTCCTAGACAGCTATAAAGATTTATTGGGGTATTGTGTTTTAACACTTATCGAAATAAAATGAGATACCGAATAACAAGAATAGAAAAAGTTATCAATGGGCAGAGTTCGTTTGAGCACTGCTCGTTGGTAGTTTCCGACATAGAAATGTTTAGGAAACAAATAGATGCAGACGAGGTTAACTTTGTTTATGAAATGTTGAACTAAAAACAGAAAAGAATGAAAGAACCAGACATTGAAATGAATCTAAAGAAAATCATGGAACGCATAAAATGGATTAGAGAAACTAAGGCCATCTTATCCAAGGAAGAAATAAGTCTTTCCATTCCATTGATGCAAGATTTATCGCAAGTAGGCAATATTTACGATAAGTTTATGAGCTATCATGCTGGACGGAATTCCACAATGGTACGCAAGCAATTTATCTTTGTTATTCTTTACCTTTATTCTCCTAGTGCCCTTGGCGGTTCTAAGATGAGAAGAGGGTTAAGAGAAAAAATCGCTAAGGTTTTGGGGTGTACATGCTCTAATGTGAGCCATGATTACAAAAATATCAGTTTTTATTATGTTACTTACCGAAGTTTCCGTAATGACGTGAATGAGATATTGGATAAGCTATTAATGGATTTGGGGTTAAAAGAGATAGGGGAAGCTTAGTCTTCCCCCTCCTTGTTTTTGTTGTCCACCTCTTTTTTATCCATCTTTGCACCAGTGGCTTTCATAATAGCCTTCAGAGCATCTTCGAAGTTCAAGGAATCCTTACCGCCATTAGGATGTTTCTCCCACCAGTCGGGGTCAACCCAGCGCATTGCCTTGTCATACCAAGTTTGGTCGATGGATGTTTTCTTGCCATCTTGACTTATCAATAAATACCCACCTTGTCCATCGCTAGCTATTCGCTGAACTTGTTCAAGGTTAACCCATGTCTTTTGTTTTTCGCTATATACCCACATAGTTATATGAATTAAATTATTTGTGTTCCTATTGTGCAAAGATACCGCAAAGTATTAAAAATACCAAATAAAACCTATTTGTGTGTTTCAAGTTTGACCAAATGTGAGTTATTTTGTGTACCTTTGCGGAAAATTCTTAAAATATGATACAAAGATTTACGGAAATGTACTACGATGATGCAGTGCGCTTCGCTCAGTACATACAGGCTACGGAAGGTGGCGAGATTGAACTGGTTAAAGAGGATGCTGATGGTTTTCCTCTTCCGCCTAAGCACAAGGTGTTCGATAATATGGTGAATTGTCTGAAGATAAGAAACTTTGAGATTGCTTATTTGGGGCAAAGACGTAATCCTGAAGACGACAAGAAACATCGTAACCGAAATCTCTATCGCTACATCATGGGGCAGAAGATTAAAGAGGTTCGTGAACTTAGCGGTATGACCTTAGAGGAGCTGGCAGAAAAGTCCGGCTATAAGCCTAACAATATTCGTAACATTGAAATGGGGCGTTTTAACGCAGATATTGATACGTTATGCAATATTGTTGAGGCTATGGATGCTCATTTTGAGGTGATTAAAGATTAAAATGTGTTTCTGAACATAAATTATATTTAATATTTAAAAGAAATATATTAAATAATTTGCAAGATTTAGGTGTTTTTCTTATCTTTGCAACGTAATATAAAAGGTGAGACACACCGAAACAACTGTATTGAATATATGAATAAAGCATATTTGATTTTCAGCAAGAACACAAGCATTCAAGAATGTTGTACTTGGTTTCGTTATCGTGACGAAGCTTTAAGATACAACAAAGAGCATTTTGAGAACGTGTTTAATGTTCTGCCACATGAGTTCGATTCTCTGAAAGATGTAGACCCTTGCGAGCCAACAGAATTTATGGATTCTTCAAGGTGCGAACATTGCTGGAGAAAGATTAAAAATGATTATCTAAAACATATAGGAGAAATAAATATGAAGAAAGAAGAAAAGTTTGTCATTGATGATTCGCAGAATTACAATGATATGTTTAGTAAAAAGGAACGGATGCAAATTAATAAGGCAACCAAACCTTTAGAGAACAAGTAATTTTCACTATTTATTAAAAGTGAGTTTAACAACCCGAACGTATTTGCTTGGATAAAAGAATTATACTATCTTTGCATTGCGTTCCTTGAAATAATTAAATATGAGTAATAACAAAGAAGATTTTGATGCGCAGGTAAGTGCATTTAAAGAGAAGTATCCCGATTTCAAGCCAGCCAAACCTATTGAGGTTCTTAACTTGATTATGACAAGAAAGAATGCCAAGGAGATTCTTGAAGGCAAGAAGAAGGTTGAATACAGAGCCTATACAGACCATTATATTGGTCGTTTGTTTGACAAGGATGTTTTGGAGTTCCTTAAAAAACATGGTGAAGAAGAGGATGTAATTAAAGCGCAAGAGGAGGGTGTTGTTGACCCATTGCGAGTAGTGAAGACAATCCACTTCCATGATTATAACAACTCGTGGTATCTCGATTGCGATGTTTTGGTGAATGATACCTGCATCGTAATGAAAGAAGATATGGATTTCCTTCATGAAGAGTATGATAGTCATGATCTGGATGAAATGTACGAGGCGTTGGAGCTTAAAAAGGAGAAAGAGCGTCCTTTGTTTTTCTTCTTTGTTGTTGACAAGGTAACTAAAACGACTCTAAAGTAGGTGGGCGTAAGTCCACTGACCCTAGATAATTCCTCAAGGGGAGTAGTTTATGATTCGTGGACTTAAAACGTTACAACTATGTCAGAGGCATCAAGAGGTTATCGTTACACCCAATGGAGAGCGGTAACAAATCGTACAACAGGTCTTCGTGCAGGTGAGAGACGACAGCGTGGTAGAAATATCGAATATCGTAACACTGGCGCACAAGGAACTACTTACGGTGGCGCAATGCGTACATTGGCAGCTCGTACAGCAGCTAATAACGTCACAGAGCGTGTAAACCGCAGACTTAGAAGAGGTTAAAAGTCTTAGAGGGGTTGAATGAATTAAGTTTCATTCGCCCCTTGTTTTTAAGGAGAATAATGTATGCAAGAACTAAAAAGAGCAAGAGAAATCATTGACGATGTTTCCAAGGAGACAGACAGTATATTGCTTTTCCATTCTTTGAGTGGAAAGGATTCTATCGTCTTGCTTGACTTATGTTATAAGAAGTTCAAGCGAGTTATTGTAGTATTCATGTATCTTGTGAAAGACTTGGAACATATCATGCGTTACTATAATTACGCTAAAGCCAAATACCCGAACATAGAATTTGTTCAAGTACCCCATTATGCTTTATTCAATTATATAAAGACAGGGTATATGGGAATAAAGCAGAACACAAAACAAAGACAATGGACTCTAGCTGATATTACCGAGAAACTTAGGGAGAAGCTAGGTGTTGAGTGGGCTTGTTATGGATTCAAGCAATCGGATTCTTTGAACAGACGCCTTATGCTTAGAAGTTACACTGATGGAAAGGAAGCCATTAATTGGAAAACGAAGAAGTTTTATCCATTATCTACATATAAGAATAAGGAAATTATGGATTTTATTCTTGACCATCGCTTGAAGAACCCAGAGGTATGTGGAACGAATAAGCAAAGTTCGGGAGTTGACATTGAGGATATAGAATATCAGAAGTATCTCAAAGAGTTATATCCGGCAGATTTAGAAAAGATATATAAGGTATTCCCTATGGCAAGGATAGTCATGTTGAAAGCTAATAGTAATAAGGAGGAACTGAAATGAAAAAAGGAAGTGAAACAAAGATAATCAAGAGGTCTCAGATAAATCTGAATCCTTGTAATCCGAAGGTACATACCGATGCAGACATCAAACAGCAGAAAGCTAACATAAAGAAAGTTGGTCTCATTGGTGGTATTCAATGGAATGAGACAACAGGTAATCTTATAGACGGACATAAGCGAGTGATGAGTGTTGACCTTATCCAAGGTTATGATGGTACTCCCGAAACCGATTATGACATCAAGGTAGAAGCCGTTGATTTTGACGAGAAGACCGAAAAGGAGCAGTTGTTGTTTATGGCGAAGTCGCAAGACCCAATAGATTACAATTTGGTTGCTAAGAATTTCAGTATAGACGAAATAGATTTCAAGGCTGCTGGCTTCACGGAACAGGACACAGAACAAATCAAGATGTTACAAGATGATTTGGAAGCTTCTTTAAAAGAGTCGGGTATGAATGACTTCAGTGAGGATTTTCTGAATGAACCGATGGTTTCTGTTGCTGAACCAGTACCAATGACGGAATTACCAAATATAGAAAAAACATCTGAAGAGATTGTAGCCGAGCATGCTGCCAAGCCTAAGATGACAAAGGAAGAGGTTAAAGAGCAGAAGCAACATTGTACTGATGTCGGCATGAAAAGGCAGGAAGATATTGATAACTTCATATTTATCGACTTTGAAAGCTTGGAACAGAAGCAGCTGTTTTGTGATATGCTGCACATGGTAGCCACTAGCTCTATGCGTGTTTCCGGAAGTCAGGTCTTAGGTTTATTGTAATATGGGACGTAAGCGAGTAAAGCCTCTTGTAGTGAGGAAGAATCCCATAGAAGTTGCCAATAAGGTAATTGATATGGTTAGAGAACAGAGTCCAGATTGCATTGTTATGATGTCTCTTGGCAAGGATTCCATTGTTACATTGGACTTATTGTATGATAAGTTTGAACGGATAGTGTGTGTATTTATGTATCTCGTAAAAGACTTGGAACATATACAGCGATGGATAAACTGGCTGAGGGCAAGATACCCGAAGATAGAGTTCGAGCAAATTCCGCATTGGAATACTACATACAATCTTCATTATGGGGTGTATTGTGTACCGAACCCAAAGGTAAAGGTACTTAATCTTTCTATGGTCGTAAAAGCCTTAAAGATACGTTTCGGAATAGAATACGTATTCTTTGGTATGAAGAAAGCAGACTCGATGAACCGTAGCCTTATGTTGAAGTCTTATGAGGATGAAAATTACATTCATGGTGGGAATTGTTATCCTCTTGCTGATTTTACTCAAAAACAAATCCTGCAATATATGAAGCATCGGCATCTACCTAAGCCGATAATGTACTCCAGAGCATTGCGCTCAGAGAACGCTGAGGTGGGGAATGCATCAGGAGGTTTGTCTTTGGATTTGGATTGTTTTGCATGGCTAAGGGATAATGCACCTGAAGACTTAGAGCGTATATATAAGGTGTTTCCGCAAAGTAGGGTGATTCTTTATAGGTATGACAACAAGTAATACTCTTTTTAATTTATATATATAATAATGTATTATTTCCTTTTTATATAGGCAGGCTTGTGAAAGTCTGCCTATATTGTTAATGTATGTAATATAGAAACATTATAAGTAAAGAAAGGTTAAATAAACAAAGAAAAACCATAAAACACTTGCATGTTAGAAAATTATTTTGTATCTTTGCAATGTCTTTAAGAGATACTTGAAGATTAGCCGCAAGACAAGTTTTTTGCAAGATAGTGCAGAGCGAGCACGCTAAAAACTAGCACAATTGTTATGAAGATGATTACCGACAAGCAGAAGAAGTTCATCAATGATATTAAAGGCGTTATCACAGAAAATGGCAAGAACGCTATTGACGCATTGGACTTGAATAAGTTTACTTGCTATGATGCGTCTAAGCTTATTAGTGGTTTGCTTGGTCTTAGAGATTGTTACAAGGCGATTTCTAGAGGCGCATGTGTAACTAGTACAGCATATTGCGATGAGGCTTTAGATAATGTCTTTAATACGATTGAAAAGTACAAATAATAAAAAAGGTGAGACACACCGCAAAAACTGTCTAAGAGAATGAATAGCAAAGAATTAGTAAGAAATATGATAGCTTTCTTAAATGAGCGTCACGATATGGATTGCGCCACGTTACGTAAGCGTTTCGCAGTATGCTATGGCATGAGTGAAGACGAGGCTAAGAAAGTTATTTTGGATTTGACTATGCTTCAGATTTTTGCAGAAAATTTTGGTGTTGAAATTTAAAACTTAGAATTATGGATAAGAATACAGCATATCAAGTAATAAGCCAATTTAAGGAAAATAATTGCAAGAGCGGAGCTTTGGCTAACGCTTTGGATGAAGCTTTGAAAGCTTTGAAGCCAGTGGCTACAAATAACGTTTATGTCGTTACGTTGGATATATTGGAAAAATCGTCTCTTTGTCCTTCTAGGTATGTTTCAACTGATTTATGGTTAGAAGTATCTAACGATAAGAAAAAGATGCAAGCGCATATTGCAGAATGGAGAAGTAAGATAGTAGAGCGATGCAAAGATGATAATAGCTCTTTTGAGTTTGACTTTCATCATGGGAGTCCTTATAATTTTACGGCAAACAAGAAAAATTGCAATGAGTTGCCTTTTTACTTTGAAGGTAAACACTATTGCTTTAGACTATTTGAGACCTATAAAAGTCTTAAAAGTACATATGAGCTGCGTGTCGAGCATGATATGGATGCTGTTCAAGATGTTATGTCTAATATCCTTAAACTTGACTAACATGATAAAGTTTTATAATTCTTCATAGACAAGGGTGAGTTTTAGATTATCCTAAAAATGGAAGTATAAAAAAACATGTAAATAATTAAAAATAATTTTAAGATGGAAAAAGTATTATATGATAGTAGTGTTATGAAATTTTATAATGCTACGTGTGAAATGATTACTCCAGCAAAGGCCGCAGAGTACTTAGCTTTAAACAAGCACAACAGGAAGTTAAACGAAGGTGCTGTTGAAAAGTACGCCAATATGATGAAAAAGGGAGAGTGGAAATTAAATGGAGAATCCATTTGTTTTGATAGATATGGTAATTTAGTAAATGGCCAGCATCGTCTTCAAGCAATCATAAAGTTTGGAGGGGCAGTTCCTATGGGCATCGTGAGAGGAGTGCAAGAAGAGTCGTTTCTTGTGTACGACAATGGTAGAACAAGAAAAGATGCTGAGATTTTATCTTTAGCTGATATTCCTGATTCTTGTGTCGCATCTAGTCTGTTGACAAGGTACTTCGTTCTTCGTAAAGGGTTAAAAGGTAAAGATTTTGGTGGAAATCCAATAACTTTTAGCTACAAAGGTAATGAGACTAAAATAGGAAAAGTTAATTTCTATAACGAACATTCTGTTTTGATGGAAGAAATTATAAAGAAGACTAACGAGTGCTACAGAAAGAACAATTGTCTTACTACGAGCGAGATAGGAAGTGTGATGTTGTATCTGATATTGGACAAGAAGCATCCTAAAGAGATTGTTGTCAACTTCTTTGAGCAACTTGCTGATTATCGCCTTTGTACTGTTGAGTCTATCAACAAATTACGTGATAAACTTTTGAACTATGCTAGAATTAAAGGACAAACGTTAAAAGCAACGTATCGTATGGCATTTATAATTAAAGCATGGAATTGCTATATAAAGCAGAAAGACATGAAGGTTCTTGCATATAATCCGAACAAAGAAAAGGATTTGTGGTTTGTATAAATGTTTTTCTTCTCCTTGTTGGTGATATATGATTCTTATCATAATGAGGAGAGGTTAAAATACAAAAGAGAAAGTATTATGGCAAAATTATACGAGGTAGGCTGCATCGTCAAAGAGGTGCAGCCAAAGAATGGAGGAAAGATTTCTCTAGAGGAGGCTCAGGCTTTGGTTGATGGATATGTTGAGCTGGTTCATCTTGAAGATGATAACATATTGTTATGCGATGAAGAAGGACTTCTCAAACATAAACCTATAAATACTTTGGCTACAATACAAGCGAAGGGGCTTGGCTGGAAAGGTAGTTATTTGGTTGGGAGCGTTTTATTTTTAAAGGATAAGGAGTTTTAAACATGAGTAAGGCAAGAAAAAATGATATGAATAATGATATACCCGAAGAGCGAATAACTCTTAGGGTATTGAAGAATTATTCAAAAATGCAAGAAGAATTGTGTCATCTTCGTAAGAAAACACGTGAACAAGGCTACAGACTTAATGAACTCAACAATCAGCTACAGAGGCTTCACTCGAAAGAAGTTAGATGTGAGTTAGAGAAGTACAGAAAGTTACTCTTAGAGCGTGATGAGTTGCGTGAGAAGAATAAGGCTTTGGAACAGGTGGTAAATCAATACGATGGGTTAAAAAGTTTTTTTACTAACGAATTGAATAAGAAAGAGGAGGAAAAAGAATGATTATAGGTTCTATGACGGGGCGTGAACTTTTTGAGATATTCAAGAAAGATAAGCCTATGCTAGAAAAGTTTGCTATCGAAAAAGCAAAGATACTCATCCGTGAGCTTCGAAAAGGAATGGGACGATATACAACCCAGTGTTATGATTTCAAGACGAAAGATGCTACCGAATACAAGGTATGTGTGTTTGTAGATAGAGGGAACATAAGAAAATTCTATTTTGATATGTTTGTCTATTGCAAGGAAACTAACGATTATGTTTGTGTAGCCTCCTTATTGGACGAAGAGAATAGCGCAGAGCAGTTCAGCTATACGCCCCATTTCTTGCGAAGATATGCCGAGCGAGCATTGGGAATAGAGAACATGCCAATTAATAGAGTGCTTGCCCACATCGAAAGAGAAGTAGCTTACACGGTGCTTATTTACAAGAATGACGCAAGTAAGGTTGTAGCTACTAGCATGGGTCTTTTCCTGCAAAAGATTGACTATAAACGAGGAATCAATATCTGTAAGACTTTTATTAGCGTAGATATGCTTAAATCTTCCCAAATTAAAGCATATATGGTAGTTGCCGACTTGATTAAAGAGTATTCAGAGCGGTACAATAAAGTTCAAAGGAATGATAATGTACTAGTAGATTTTACTAATGATTGTTTGAGTAGAGGTATTACTGAAAAAGATTTGGTTAATGCCTATGGTGAATATTTTAAGAACAAAAGATAAAAGAAAGGGTTTCGTATGGAGAGAATGACACGAAATGATGCCGCAGCTTTTTTAGGCGTTGACCCTCAGACGATTACAAACTGGGTTAACAAGGGCTTGCTTGGAGGCTACAATGATAAAAGCAGTAAACGCTTTTGGGTGAATGCCGATGACGTTAAGAAGTATTCCGAGAAATACAAGATGTTATCTGTTTCAGAGGATTTACTTGATAGAGAGCAGAAAGAGTTGTTGGCAAGTGAGCGAAAGGTAAATGCTAAGATACAAATGTTAATGCATGATGCGTTGAACGTTTCGTCTTTCAGCTATGACAAAATTGGTAGTTCACTTTGTACGTTATTGGAGTTAACGGCACAATACGGATTACGAGAGAAAAAGATTATGCAAGCATTTTTTAATGGAGACAGAATTAGTGATATAGCCGACCATTTTGAACTTTCAAGAGAAAGGGTGCGCCAGATTGTTATTAAGGCTATCCGGAAGTTCAACTATGCGATTAAAGAACTTGCAGACTTGAAACAGGAGAACAATTCCTTGAAAGAAGAAATTAAGAATGTAAAAATGCAGTTGATTATGCAAGAGGGTGAAAAAGAAGAAGAACAACCTGAAGATGTTCCCCCTTCGGTGTTCTCCATCCGATTAGTTAATTGTAATTTACCAGTTCGTGTCCTTAATGTGACAAAGGCTGCCGACATAGATACTATTGGAGACTTGGTGCAATATTCCAAGTTCGATATGGTAAAATTCCGAAACTTCGGAAAGAAAAGCCTTATGCAATTGGATGAATTCATTTACGAAATGGGGTTGGAATGGGGTATGGATAAGGCTAAGATATACGCAAGAGGTATTCAGCGGATGAAAGATGACTCTTATATTGAAGAGTTGTTTGGAAAGCATCTTGCGGATATAACAAGCGATATTGAGAAAAAGTATAATCTTTCTCCGGCTGAGGCTATGAAGAGATCTTATAGTGAAATGAAGAGATATGTAGGATTTAAAGAGAAGAGTAATGAATGAAGTATATAATGATGTTTTAGGTAAGGCGTTAAGCATTAAATCAACCAATAATATTGTCGTAAAAGTAGAGCAAGGAGCATTAGAAGTTAATCTGAAACAATGTAGTGTAAAGCGCATTATGTGGTTCTCTGTCTTCTTGATTGATGGATTTACTATGCGTCCATGCAGTTATACTTTCTATTCCTCTATGAGTGACAATGAGTTGGATGACACATTTACACAAGTAGAAGGCAGATTGAGCTTTCTGAAAAACTTAAATTCTAAATAACATGACGGAACATGAAAGAAGAGTTGTAAACCATGCAATGAAGATACTAGAGCAGAGTCAAGATGATGAGGCTAGGGCGTTGGCTGTCAAGTTATTGGAACAAGGTACAAAAGTTCCTCTTCAGAAAGTGCAGTTTTATGCCGCATATTGCAATGGCTTGCGTGATGGGTATTCAAGAATATTCGACCTAATACAAGGTGGTGAGTGGCTTGCGAAAGTGACCAAGAAGGAAATGCCATACTTCGAAGCAGAGAAGAAGCTTGTAGAGAGTTGTATTGATGCTTGCTACGATTACCATATTGGCAAATATGATATTAGGTACAAGGATAAAGAATTCTCTAAGAATGGAAAGTTGTTGTCTTGTAAGGCGGTTTTTGTGAAACAAACGATGATTGGTGTTGAGGTTAAATATAACAAAGATAAAGAATGATTGCACAATATAGATAAGTGAAGTTGTAAACCTTTGATATTTAGGTACTCCCTTGCTAATTTTGTATCTTTGCAAATAAAAAAGGAGATTTATATATGGCAGATAGAGGATATAGAGGCAGACCTCAACGAGGCGAAAGAGCGGATAGGCAAATCAATGCCGGACATAGCCGTGGATTGGATATGGCTTTGTCCGACACAGAAGCTAAGATTAGAAAGTTAAAGACAGAACGTATTTATGCCTATGATAAGGATGGAAAAGAAATAGCGCATTCCCAAACAGGAAAGGCACATAGTACGCAATTACCTTTTGGCTACAACTACAAAGATGCCATCATTACTCACAACCATCCTAATAGAGGTATTGGAGATACTATAGCTGGAAGAGTTGGCACAATTTTGTCTGGAGCTGACATTTTTACAACTATAGCACATAACGCTTCCGAGATTCGAGCAGTTACAAAGAATTATACGTATTCTTTGAAGAGACCAAGTAAAGGGTGGGGACTTTCAGAATCGGATGCATGGGATGTTTTTGGTAAGAAAAATTCGCAATGGAGACGAACCCTTCAGCAAAAACAGACAGAGTATCTTTCAAAGAGCGGAATACGAAATCGAATAAACGAGAAAGTGCTAGCTTTAAACAGAAAGCGTTCTAGTTTTACGAAAGGAGGAAAAGTCCCTAGTGCAAGTGAGGTGTCTAGTTATAATCGTGAAGCAAAAGAAATACAGAAACGTGTTACGGAAGCTAATGATAGAGGTAATGTTGGTACGCAATATCAAGTTATGAAAGAATACGCAAAGAAATACGGATGGATTTTAACACGTAAGCGTACATCTTAAGGAATATATTCAAAGGATGGGTAGTATTGTCCCTCTTCATGTGGGAAGAACCTTCCCATCATTGACAATGCCGTAGTACATTTCTCATATTGCTTTTGGAATCCGTACTTCTTAGCTCTCGATTGGTTGTGATGCAGGTCGTTGATTTTGACTTGTATTGCAACCATATCTTTTGAGTCAATGATTGATTGTACGTAGTCAAAATACGGAACACCTTCCTTGTGGGTTAGGACACATACACTATCGGCAATGTCTTTTCTTACACCTAGTGATAACAGCTTGTCGTAGGTCATATCCGTATCTTCAATCGTATCATGGAGAAATCCGACGCAAATCTCTTCGGTACTATTACCCATTCCCCCAACACGGATAGGGTGCAATATAACAGGTAATCCAACCTTATCAATCTGTCCTTTGTGTGCCTTGCAAGCAATACCGAGGCACAATTCTATCATTTCAGAATCTTTCATATTCTTCTTTCGTTATTAACTCACCTAACTCAAGAGCATCTTGTGCATAGGTGTTTTCATTAAACTTAAACTCCTTTGGCTTACGTCCTTTACCTTTAGGGTAACACATAAGTTCTTTATTTACATATTGATAACGGACAACGATGTCATCCTCCCAATAGTAAACATAAACCGACTCTCCGTTTTTAAGGAGGTGGCTGATTTTGTTCTTATCCTTATTGTTCATAGTCTTTATCTCCTTATTACAATGCAAAGATATAAAAAATATATTGAACTTGCAAATAAATTAATGTTTATTACTTGAATTTTAAATATATTAATTATTGAAATGTTGCATAGTAAGCTTGTTGCATAGATACCGACCTTTGCTTCTTACCTCCGTTACTCTTGGCGGTTCTACTTTGCTCGTATAACGCATGTCCCCAACCGGATGGTTTCTTGGTCTCTTTATAGATTTCTCGCATGGTCTTTCCACCCAACAGCTTGTAGGCTATCGAGTAATTTTCTTTGGCGTAAATCATCTTGGCGGTGTTAACTTGTATCTCACCAATAAGTCCGGTTTTCTTGTTTCGGATATTGATGATGTTTCCTGAATAGCCAGTATCCAGTTTCTGTTCCTTGAGTCTAACGAATTCAAAGCCTTTGTATTTGCCTTTAAGGTCTTTTATTATTTTCGGTATTGACCCTTTATCTGCGATGATAGTTGTTCTGTACGAGTCCTTAATGTCTTTAATACCATTAGCCTCGCCCTTAGCCTTGCGTACAATGGAGTCAACACTCTTGTAATTGATAGGAGTGACCCTTGCTCCATACTTCTTAGCTATACCTTCAGCTATAGCTTGTAGCTTGTTACCAACCGACTCGGCTTTTCTCCGCATAGAGGTAGCTTGTGCTCTCAGCCTAGCATATGCCCCATTATTACCAACGTCTCCCATATCTTTTTTTGTGCAAAATTAACCAAAATGCAAGCCAATTGATATATTGTTGCGATATGTTATTTCACTTAAAAGACAAAGTGAAAAGACACGCAAGTAAACATTTCTCTTAAACAATTATTATTCATACCTTTGCAAGAAACAATGAGTTGATAAGATGACGAAACCAAGAGATTATTTCACAGGCAAGCAAGAAGAGTTCAAACGCTCCGAAGTGCAGATAGCACCATATAATCCAAGGAAGATTTCACCGCAGCAGAAAGCTACATTGAAACGTTCCATAAGAAAATATGGCGTTGTTGGTGGTATAACCGTCAATAAGCAAACAATGACCATCGTAGGCGGCAACCAAAAAGTAACCATCGTGGATGAGATTATGGGCTATCCCGAAAAGGATTATACTCTTTTGGCTGAGGCTGTAAATATGGATTACAAGACCGAAGTTGAACTGAATTTCATGCTTAATTCCGAGAATGCTCATGGAGAATGGGATGACATGAAAGTCCGTGAGTTACTTCCGGACATAAACTATATGGATGCCGGATTAACGGAAGAAGACTTGTCTCTGTTCGGCTATGATGCAATGGTAAAGACTGAAGGCGAAGATGAGTTAGGTAAAGAACTTAATTCCTTACTAGACCCATTTGCCCAAGAAAGCGAAAACAGAAAAGTACAAGCACCAAAGGAAGTGCAAGAAGAGCAGAGACGACAGATAGAACAAAATCAAATTATAGCCAATCAGCAGCAAGAGGCTCAATACCAAGCGAATAAGGAACGTATGCAGCAGGTGAAGAAAGAAGTAAATACCAAGGCAGCGGAAAAGGCATTGGAAGCCGAGTCTTACGTCATGCTATCCTTTGATAACATCGAGAACAAGGAACGCTTTATGAGCACCTTTGGCTTTATCGAAACCGACAAGGTAATAAAAGGAGAAATGCTTATGAAGGTTGCAAAACGCATATAAACAAAAACAAAATGAAAGCAATGAAAAAGATTTTAAGATTCTCGTTAGGGTTTATAATGGCGGCAATAACAATAGGTATGCTCATTCCATTTATGATTATTTCTATGTTTCTTGGCAAGAGGAGAAAGAACGCATTCAATATGTGGGTGTCGTGTCTCTTTACTCCTTTGATAAACAAGGTAGGGCAATTGGTCAACTCATAAATAACGAAAGATTATGAAGGCAAACAGAAAAAGATTAATTAAGATAGCGGACTTGGCTATAGCTATGGCATTGGCTATACCGATGTTTATACTAGCCATTCCTTTCTATATGTATAACAAGATAAGAGGCAAGGTATAAATCCCATCTGCCCAATATATAGCGAAACAATAATAAATACAAGAAAATGGCAAAACCGAAATTTGATTACAATGGCGATGCTTTCTACGATGAGATAGAACAGCTAGCAAAGCAAGGTCAGAAGGACTCTGAAATTGCCTACGCCCTTGGTTTGAAGTTTGGGGTTGACCTAAATCCACAGGTCTTCAACCGAATGAAAAACGGAAAATACGAGAATTGGAATGAAGACGAAAATGCGGAAAGAGGCGAAAGAATAACTCAATCCCTCGTGCGTGGCAGAGAGTTTATTAATGCAATCGTGCGTGGTAGATACCTCAAATGTGCCCTTGGCGGTGTAAAAGTAAAAGGAAAAACAACCACCAAAAGACACATGGTTGTAGAAGGAGTTATGACAGATGATATAGTAGTGGAAACTAGAGAAACCGAGCAGGAGACTCCACCTAACATACAAGCTCTTTCGACTTGGCTATTCCATTACGATATGACTTGGAGAGAGATACAGAGAGGTAAGAAGGATGAAGAGGAAAAGGGCATTCCTTTTGACCCTAAGAAAGGTATATCCGTCAATAAGTGGATAGAAAGAGAGATTGAGCAGGAAGCAGAAGAGCAAGAGGAGGGTGAATAATGACAAAAACACATTCCGTTTATTATCCGTTATATAATGACAAGACGCATTTCATTTATCTTATTACAGGAAGCCGTGCGTCAGGAAAAAGCTTCTCTGCTTCTCAGTTTATCGAAAGACTAACCTTCGAATATAATGCGGAAAGGAAGATAGCGCATAAGATTCTTTATACACGTTATACGATGGTGAGTGCCGCTATTTCCGTAATTCCAGAGGTTAAAGAGAAGATAGAGATTGATGGCACACAGGATTACTTCAAGAACACGAAGACGGATATAGTCAACAAAATGACAGGAGCCGAAATCATGTTCCGTGGTATCAATACTTCTAGTGGTAATCAGACTGCTAAGTTAAAGTCTATTCATGGTGTGACTACGTTTGTCGTTGATGAGGCTGAGGAATGGACGAGTGAGGAGGATTTTGAGCGTATCATGCTTTCAATCCGTCAGAAAGGCTTGCACAACCGAGTAATAATCATTATGAACCCTTGTGATTCAAATCATTGGGTATATAAGCGTTTCATCGAAAAGACACATAAAGAGGTGTATTTTGATGGCGTTCCCGTCCAGATCAGTACAGACCCTAGAGTACTTCATATACATACGACCTATCTTGATAATATAAAGCATCTTTCACCGGAGTTCCTTAACGAGGTATTAGAGATGAAGGAGAATGAACCGGAGAAATATGCTCATATAATGATTGGTAGATGGTCGGATGTATCTGAGGGTGCAATATTCAAGCATGTAGGCATCGTTGATAAGTTCCCTAGCAACGCAAGGAAAGTAGCCATCGGGGTAGACTGGGGATATTCGAAAGATTATACGGCTATTGTAAAGTGCGGTATCGTAGACAATCGCCTATACATAGAGGAACTTTGCTATAGAACGGAAATGTTGTCCAGTGATATTATAAAATTCTTGCGCCCTTATGCGGACGAAGGCTTGTTTGTGTATGCGGATAGTGCTGACCCTAGACTTATAGATGAGGTAGCTCTTGGTGGAATAGTTATATATGGAGCACAAAAGGGTGCTGGCTCTATATTGGCTGGTATTGACAAGATGCAGACATTCGAAATCTTCACAACTAAGCAATCAGTCCATTTACAGAGCGAGTTCCGTAAATATGTGTGGTCAAAGGATAAGGATGGTAATTACATCAATGTTCCCGAAGACCATGATAACCATTTGATAGATGCTGCTAGGTATTATATTCTTGCCGTATTGCTCGGTAAAGTGATGAAGCCAAGAAAAGCATCTAAATCAGACTTAGGAGTGTACTGAATGACAAATATAATTACTTTTGTAATAAAAATACAAGTGTTTAACTATTAGAAAGTTAGTGTGAGTATTCTGTAAGGGTAAATAAAAGTTCTGTGTAAATAAAAAAGATTATTTACTAAATAAAGATAGATTCTTTAGTAAATAGTCTTTTTTTATTCACTTAAAAACTAAGTGAAAGGCATACGTAGATTAAAGTATGTAGAAACCATGTTTATTATTACCTTTGCTTCAAAAAGTTATAAGGATGTTTGTAGATTCAATTATTCAGATAAAGACATATTTTCGAAACCTCACGCTCAATGCATTGGGTGTGGAGAGAAGCATCTTCGAACGTTTGGAAGATAATGATGTTGATTCTGTCGTAAATATGATGGAACAACATGATTTTGATGTGGATAATGCCATTTCGGAATATAATCCACAAACCCATAAGGTGATGAGCCGTGAAGATAAATGGGTAAAGGGAGAAAAGCCATACAGGACGGAGAAGTTGGCAAGAACAAGACAAAGATACATCAATGAGGTAGAATTGTTCTTCTTGTTAGGCAATCCGGTTATGTGGAAGAAGACTGAAGGTGACGATGAAGCCTTTGAACTATATAAAAAATACTTGAAGGATATATACTTCAATACCAAGCTACGTCAATGTAAACGACTTGCCGGAGCAGAAACCGAAAGCGGTTTTGTTTTTAATTTCTCGCAAAAAAACGGAAAAATGCATGTTGATGTGTATGTTGCAGCTCGTTCAAAGGGACATAAGATGAGAGAGTTGTTTGACCAGTATGGAAACATGCTTGCTTTTGCTATTGGTTATTCCTTAAAGCGAGAGTCAAAGACTATCGAATGTTGGGATATATTGACATCCGTTTTTAACTATCATTGTGAACGTGGTGGCTTTGGGTGGAAAGTGTATAAGTATCCTAATCCGACAGGAAAAATTAATGGCATTTATTTTCGTCAGCCAAAGGCATGGGAAGGAGCAGAACCGAGAATGGAACGTGAAGAAATGCTTGATTCCAAGATAGGAGATACTAACAACTACTTTGCTGACCCTATTGCCGCTGCAACTGCTGACGTGATACAATCAATCCCTAAGCGTAACAAGCCAGGTAAACTCATACAACTTACAGGCAAGAACTCTAGGTTTGAATATATCAACCCACCTCAGAATTCCGAAATCCGCAAGGCAGAGAAAGAAGACTTGGCTCAGTCTATATTGTTTGATACGTTTACACCGGATATGTCACCGGAACTGATGAAAGCTATGAGTACGCTTACTAGTGTCGGCATAAAACGAGCGTTGGTATTGGGTTACATCAAGCGAGCGAACCGAATGGAAATCTATGAAGAACTTGTTGGTAGATTATCGCATGTGATTATAGCCGTAATGAAGGAACTATATCCTGAGATGAGAAGCAAGTTGGATAAATTGGAGGTCGAATTCGATTTTGCCGAACCTTTCGAGGATGACAAAAAGGATAAGTGGAAAGTAATAGCGGAACTATATAATCAAGGCGTACTTTCTTTAGAGACTGCTGTACAAATGCTGGCTCTTACTGACGCTCCTGCTGAAGAAATTGAAAAGATACGCAAGGATGCAGAAGATAAAGTAGCGTTAGCCGCAAAAGTAAAGGGAAACGAAAACACAACTTCATAATTTTAAATGCTTATTGTTTTTGGGCGCATTTTCTGTTAGGATTTGCGCCCTTTTTGCACTTAAATTTTAAGTGAAAGCATTGTGATAATAATATAATATTATTCCTCATTTTGTTTTTAACTTTGTTGGCATGAACACGAATGAACTTATCATAAACGGAAAAGATGCTTGGACTACCTATCGGGTCAAGATGGGGTATGGCTTTTTGGATGCGTTGGAAGCTGACGCAGACAATAAAAGTTATATAACCAATGAAGTAAGGACAGAGCATGGAACTAGAGTTGTTCCTATCCGTCCAAAAAAGGCAGAAAGAAGCATTACCTTGGAGTTTGTTATTGTCGGAAGAGACTATAGCGACTATAATAAAAGGGTAAAAGCCTTTGATTCGCTTATGGATAATGGCTTTGTTACGATACAGGTTCCGAAATCGAAAGATGATGTATACCGTTTGTATTGTGCGAGAAAATCTCCTACTTATTCAAGGGGGAAAGGTGGTGCTATCGGTAAGAAGAGCTTAAAGTTTATAGAATATAATCCAACGAACAGGGGAGTGTTGACGGATTCGGATAGAGAAAAATTCACTTTAAAAGAATTTGAAGATATAGAATAATTATGAAAACTTATAATGAAATTGACATAAAGTATTACGATAATGACGGAAACATACAGGTAAGATGTTCTGTTCCCGTCACACAGGACGCATTGGTTCATTATGAACTGATGCAGTCTCATTATTGTAAGCTTTCCTTTAAGCTTTCTAAGCCGATATATTTCTTGCTTGGTGATTTTATAGATACGCCATATGGTCGATTTGAACTGATAGATTTAACTAAGGCCAAAGATAATGATACTATCGGATATTCCTATGAAATTCAATTTGATGCATATTATCGTAAGTTCAAGAACAAGATATTGAAGTATCGTCCGAATACAGGTTCACAAGAAGCGACATTCTCTCTTACTTCAACAATAAGTACTCATGTAGAGGTGATAATGAAAAGTCTAGCTTATTATGCGAAGTTAGACAAGTCTTATCTTTATGATTCTAAATTTGATAGAGAAGGAACGGACTATACTTATGTTATAGACGCAAGTGTGGATGCGAATGCAGCCAAGCTGATAACCTATTCCAATTCTAGCATGTTGGATGCTATTGCGAATATAGCCCAGACGTTTGGTTGTGAATGGTGGTTTGAGGGAAATATACTGCATTTTGGAACTTGTGAGAATACGAATGCTATTACTGATTTCAGACTTAACGACAATATCGTTTCTATGTCAAGCTCACAAAGCCAATCCACTTATGCAAACAGGGTATATGCTTTTGGAGCTGCAAGGAACTTGCCTAGCGGATATAAGAATGATGCTGATGCGGATATAACAAAGGATGGTGTTGTTGAAAAACGTCTCATGCTACCAAATTCAGCAGAATGCTCTGACAAGAACAAGCAATTGCTAGCAGAGAATGGCTTTGAACTGAAAAATGGATTTATACAAGTTAGTGGACTCCGTGAAGACCAGTATGTTGAGGGAGTAACTACAAATGATGATATTTATCCAAGAAATCTTATCAAAACGTCTAAGGTGACATCATACGAAAAAGATGTAGAGGATGAAAGTACACCTGAAGAAGGTGACTTCATCAAAAGGACATTCTATCGTGTAAACTCACTTTCTATAATCAATGAAGATGGCGAAAAAACAGGTGATATGGCTTTTCGAAAGTCATATATTCTTAGTGGTAAGAACTTGCATATAGTATTCCAAAGCGGTTCTCTTAATGGTATGGACTTCGAATGTGAGTTTAATCCAGATGGAGTTGAAGAAATACTTAAAGACGATGATGGTAATCCGATATTGAAAGATGGAAAGGAACAGATAAATCCTATGTCGCAGGTATTTGAGATTGTTGCAAATGAGGATTATGGTCGTTTCTTGCCGGACACAACTTTGCACCCGAAGGATGGAGATACTTTTGTTCTCTATAATTGGGATTCTACCAAATTGGGCGATACTTTGGTTTCTTCCGCTTCCAATGAGTTGCTGACGGATGCCATAAAGGATTTGAAGAAGTCTATGATAGACCCTACGACATATACATGTACCGCTGAGGCTAACTATTCCTATAATCAGGGTAGGGGTAACTTGCATGGAGTAGGAGACAGGGTAAATCTTTATAATAAAGGTTATGGTGACAGTTATAGGGCTTCAAGAATTATCGGTTATGAGTTTTGTCTAGATATTCCTTATGATGGAGCAAAATATTATGTTGGAGAAAAACCGTCATATTCACGACTCAATGCAATGGAGTCTAAAATTGAGGAACTTGTCTATAACGGACAGAGTTATCTTAATGGTAATGGTGGCGGTGGAAAATCAATTTACATCATAAAGAGCTATGATAAGACTGCACCTACTGATTACAACGTGTATTCAGCAAAGGCAATAGATGAGCAAAGATTAAACAGGACAAAAGACGACACCGCCCATGGCACTATCACCTTTGAAAAGGTACAGAAGTTCTTGCAAGGATTGAACATTGGTGACGGAAACAGCAAATGGTCGGCTGATGGTACTCTGATCCTCTTCCGTCTTCTTACCAACAACTTCTCTTCTGGTCTTTACGGTCAGGGTGCTCAGATAGATGAGAAGGGCAATATAGAGGCAAACAGCATCTATGCCCGTCAGTTTATATCAGCACCTAAGTTCGTCTTCAACGAGATTTCCGTTACCAAAGCAGAACAATGGAATACGAACGGATATGGTACAATAGAGAGCGTGGACGTGGAGAATCGTACTATCACCCTGCATCTTGAGGAGAACGATTACGGCTCTCTGCAAGTGGGCGATATTTGTCGTGGTCTCTATGCCGATATAGATAACGCCCATGGAGCAGACAAGACAGAGGAAGGAGCGTTGGACGATTGCAACTTTGTTCAGCACAAAGGCTTCTTCACTACCTATTTCTACGTGAGTCATATCATCACGAGCGAAAAGGGAAAATTCGTCTTCCAGTACGGCAAGAAAAGTTCCGTGACTCCTGACCCTTGCGCTTACATGGACTTTGCCCAATACGGTAGCTTCACAGATGAAAAGCGTCAGAGCAGCATGTATTTCTCGTCTCGCGGTAACAGCTATATCGAGGTATTGGATGGAGTCAAAACATGGGAAGTGCAGCCGCAGAATCGTGTAGCAAGATATGGATGGTTGGGCGGTCTGGCACTTGTCAAGAAGGATGGCTCAATCGTGCGACCTGAAGGCAACGGTATCTACGTTCAGGATAATATCTATTTCGGAGGCAATATCAACTACTTGCAAGGTCTTTCGGGACTCGATGACTTGCGTGAGGAGGCAAAGGCTTACGATGTAAGTCTCTCGCAATACCAAAGCGTCATCACGGTAGATGATATGGGCAATGTCATAAATGGTCTCTATACCGAGGACGAGGCGAAGAATACGAAGCAATACCGCATCTCTACGGCTGTATTCGTGCGCAAGGGAATGGATATATTGCTCGAAGAGGATGGCAGTTCTGAGGACGTAACAGCAGGACATTATCGTGTGCATGCCGTGAGCGAAGATTGTGAGGTGATGGTGCAGAACTCTACCATCTTTGTTACCGCTATCCGCAATATCAAGGACGGAGTGGCTGGAACTAATGACGATGCAAACTTTGACTATGATGCAATGCGAAAGGCAACCGATGCAATGGTAACGATTGTGGTAGAGCTTGAAGGCAAGACCTCAAAGATGGTGCAGATGCCTATTCGCATTCAGCACGATACGCTCCCATTCATGGTGTGCGATTTGAGTAACGAGAGCGCATCGGTGGCGTGGAATACCAAGACAGCTAAGTATATCGGCTTGCCTATCAAGACTAAGGTTTCATTGCTGTATCATAACGAGCCATGGGCGATTTCCTCGCTCAATATCTCTAAGGTAGCTGGTCTGAAGACCTCAATGAGCATTGAGGGTAAAGCAAAGGTAATCACCATTGATGCGGATAATCTAACTGCCGATTCCCTTGCTCAGGTAACAAAGATGAACATTACGGTTGTTGGCAGATACGCGGGTGCAAACTATGAGTATACAAGGGAGTTGACTATCCTCAAATCGTCTGATACCGTAGTCTATGAGCTGATACCTTCTGCGGACAGCATCGTAGTGGATAAGGACGGAAACAAGACGGTCAATTCCGTGAGCTGTGATGTCTATGCTACATCATCAGACGACAAGCGATACAAGCTGACTGCCCTTCCTGCTGGAATGTCGTTGAAATACGGAAAGAGCGAGAATGCTACTAAAGACTTGGCTCTTGGTGCTGGTGTTGATGTAACCTCAGACGACAAGATGGTTACTTTCGCTCTCTATGACAGTAATAATAACATGCTCGACAAGGAATCTGTACCTGTGGTGGCATTCGGTAAGGATGGTAAGGGTATTGAGTATATTTTTAAGTTGCAAGATACAGCTCCTTCCAACCCTACACCTGACAACTATGCGACAAACACGGAATATCAGCGCACGGATAAGGAATTTGTTCCTAGCGGATGGACGGATGATCCTACGGGCGTAACTGCTGCCAACCCTTACGAATGGGTAAGCAAGCGAGTATCTACAAACGGTCATTGGGGAGCGTTTTCTGAGCCTGCGGAATATGCACATTTCGGCAAGCATGCGCCTAAGGCAAAGTCTTCCGATGATATTGTCACTATACCGACAGACAGCGATGGCAATGCTCTTCTGGCATTCAGAGAGGAAGTTGGTTTTAGCCTTCTCGTAGATGGGCATGAATGTAATATCTCATCTATCCAAAAATACAGTTCTACGCTCAGTAATGTTTCTTGCTCTATCAGCAGCAATGTAGTTACAATAAAGTGCGAGGAAGGTGCTAAACTCGGTATTACCTCGCAGACCGTTGTCTTCAAAGTGACGGGCACGCTTGACGGTTCAACCTATATAGACTATGTGACCGTGAAGGTAGTACCTAACGTGACGGGTTCTGACGGAGATGGATATGAGTATATCTACTATCTCTCTTCGTCAAGCTCTGCATCGTCAATATCAACACCAAGCCGAAAAAACGGTAGTCTGACAATCGGTTGGCAGGATGACCCGATGGCTCCTACTGTAGATAAGCAATACGTGTATGTAGCATACAAGAAGGGAGTAGTGGGAAGTGATGGTACATTCTCCACACCGAAGCTCTTTAACCGTTATCCTAAGAGTATCTCTAAGCAGGAAACGAGGTTCTATACCAATAGTTCTTTAACTCCTGCTCCTCTTGCTACAACAATCTGGAATAATGGTTCTACCACCATGCCGACAGATTTCAATGATAGCAATCCTTGGCTGTGGAAGATTATCAGAACAACCTACACTGATGGCACTACGGACGATGTGGTTTCCTGTGAGGGATATAAGGCGAAGGATGGCATAGGCATTACAAGTGTAAACACATGGTATGGCTTGTCAAAATCCATGACTTCCCAGCCTAGCAGCTTCACTTATAATACCCTGTCTAAGGTCGTAATTGAGACACATGCAAATGATTATGTATGGAGTGCCGACAAGGTAACCTATACTAATAATGATGAAGCCTTCACTGGCATCTATTGCATTGGTAAGTGTTCAGACCTTGCATCGGTAACAGAGCAATATGGTACATCGGCATCCGACAAAGATAAGCCTACTTCATGGGACGATGCCTATCCTACTGATGCCTCTAAGGGAACGTACATTTGGAGTCGTGATAAGATAGTATGGAAAGACGGTAAAACGACTTATTCCGATGCACAGCTTATCGGCTATATCGCTACCGATGGTAAGCATGCGCCTAAGGCTTCATCTACGGACGATATTGTTACGATACCTACTGACAGTAATGGCAAGGCACTGGCAGCGTTCAGCGAAGATATTCATTTTAGCCTTCGTGCAGACGGAAGGGACTGTAATGTAAGTCAAGTTGTTAGAGACAGGGCAAATACTACTAATGTGTCTTATTCCATAAGTGGTAATACGGCTTCTATATCGTGTGCAAAAGGTGCGAGACTCGGCATGGTTGCACAGACTATAGTTTTCAAAGTGACAGGCACACTTGATGGTTTCAGCTATATAGACTATGTGACCGTGAAGGTAGTGCCAAACGTGACTGGTGCAGATGGTAACGGATATGAGTATATCTATTATCAGTCTAATTATCTAAATAATGATTTCTCTGCACCTAAGCGAACAAACGGAAAACTTACTGATGGATGGCAGGATGACATGATGGCTCCAACAAAGGATAAAAGATATGTTTTCGTGGCTTATAAGCGGGGAGAACTTGGCAGTGATGGTGAGTTCTCGATGCCAGAGCTTTTCAATCGTTATCCTAGAAGTATCATCAGTCAGGAAACGAAGTTTATTGCATGGCATTCTCTGACGGATGCTCCTGATGCTAACGAAATATGGTATTATGGAAGTACGGATATGCCGAAAGATTTCAGTGACGACAAGCCTTGGCTGTGGAAGGTGGTCCGAACCAACTATACTGAGGGTGACCCTGAATATATGGTATCCTGCGAGGGGTATAAGGCTAAGGATGGCGATGGTCTCATCGTAGGCTATCAGTCTTCAGCTTCAGAACCATCAGTTCTTCCTACCCCGAAAACGCTTGCCGACTATGATAAAGCGCAGGATGATATTGGCAGCGGCTGGACAAAGACGGCTCCATCTACGGGGGGTAAGAGTATCGTGCTGGGTGGTAAGATTACAACAGATGAGATTAGCGACCTGTACAACAGCAGTACTAACGCATGGGGAACAGAAGAAAGTGAAATTCTGTTAGATGGTATCAAGCAGAAGAAAACTTTCTATAAGACTCCTTCCTCTCTTGGCAACAACGGCAAGTGCATACGCCGTATTAAAGTTGTTAACCATTTCCGAGATAGCTATCTCAGAGTGATGATGAAGTCTTATTCTGAAACCAACTGGGACCTGGTATGTATCTCTCGTCTCTATCTGCCGTCTGAGGTCATCAATAGTGATGGCAATCAGATAAAGGAAGATAGCGAATATCTCAACAGATCAGAGTATGCCTATGTAGTAAGCGGCGATGGTCAGAGTCTTGTTGCTGAATTATCCATGCCTGATGCAGGAGAATATTATTTCTTTATCGGATATTTCAAGGATGGCGGCACAGATAGCTACGGCGACTATGGTCTCTTTGCCTGGCAATCGATGATAGCTCTTACTGAGAGCTTGTGGCGTACCGACGGAACCGTAGATGCTGTAGGCAACATAACCTGGAGCAAGGCGATGCCGATGCAGGCTGAAGCCATCGTTATGGAGCGCGCCTATATCGCTACCGCTAACGATACGTCAGTGCCAGCCAAGCCTTACCGTACAAATGGTATCTTGCAGGGAGGATGGACGGCAAAACGGCTAGCAGTATCGTCTACAAACAGGTTCATTTGGGAGTCTGTTCGTGCAGGAAAACATGGTACTGACTCCGTTCAGGACGATTGGAGTCAGCCTGTTGTGGTAGCCAACTTTGCCGAAGCCGGAAAGATGGGCAAGAACGGCTGCATCGTCCGGAATTCCGAAGGATGGAAGAGCGGGGCAACGTATCATAATGATTCTGCCCTGACCCTGGAACAGAAGTATATCGACCTGATTTACATCGAGGATAATAATGCTAACGATGGCTGGTCTGTCTATCAATGCAACGTTACGCATACAGCTACGGGCAGTTCCTTCGACCCTTCGGCAGTTGACTCTAACAACGATAAGCTATGGGTAAAACTGAGTGATGCCGGTCCGATGTATTCTCCTCTTATCGTGGCAAAGAATGCGGTTCTGAAGTTCGCCCAAGGGCAGCAGTTTAACCTGATGGAAGGTAACAATATCTTTGGCTCGTTCCGATGGGTGAAGGATAATGCGGATTATGCGTTCTGGATAGGCGGTACGTCTGGCGCTGTAGCTACTACTTCCATCACTAAGGGTGGCAAGCTGAAATCTACGAGTGCTGAAATCACTGGTAAGATTACGGCTACGAGCGGAAAGATTGGCGGTCTCAAAATCGAGGGAGACAGCCTTACAAATCAAGGCTTCAACAATGATGCCTATATCGTGCTTAGAAATGATACCAACAAGGTTTTTGCGGGTATTGGTGGCAATGTGCTTCCTGCCACGGCAGGAGATACAAGAGCCGTAGCCAGATTCACTATCGAAAATACGAGTGACAGCTTTATCGGTGGCATCAATTACGCTATTATCTGCGGAGCGAAAGGTAAGGCTACCAATGTGGCGTTGGATATGACTTTGGGAGGATATATAACTGGATTGAGAATTAAAAACACCTACTTGGCTAGTGGCGGTTCGATTTATTCTCAGGCAGTTGATATTCCGAAAAATGCACATTCCGTTGTATTGGCGGGTAGTGGTTATTACAGACTGCCACAGATGGAAAAAGAGGACGATGGGTATATCATATTTGTCAAGCGTGCAACAGATAGCGGTGCTGTTCATCTCCTGGCTGGTTTTGCTAGAGACTCAAAAGACGGTTTTCATACATCAGCTCTCTATTATGATAGGGGTAATGGAACAACCGATTTGGAGATAAAAAGTTCTGGTGACGCTATGATTTTGGTATATCATAGAGATATGACCATTACACTAAATTCTACCACCTATCAAGGCTGTTGGATTCAGTACAAGTGTCCTCGTGACTGGTAATTTTCCTTATTTGGTAATTAATTTAAAAAGCAAAGAATATGAAAGTTAAGTTAGAACATCTCGAAGTATTCGTAACACTCGACAAGAGCCAGTGTCAGGTAGTGAACGCACGCAAGCAGATTGCGAACATCATCTATTCGCAGGGTGCAGGTCTTGGATTGGCAGGACAGGCTCTTGCGGTCAAGATGTGGAACGGAAGTGATGAAACCGACTACTCGCAGGAAGAGCTAGACATCATCAATGGGCTGGTGGAGAAAACCACCGCTCCTTGCTTCATCGAAGCTGTCAGCAAGGCAATCAATGAATCTTTAAATCAATAATTTTATGGCAACAGAAACAAAAATCAATGACATAGCCAGTCAGTTGAGCACCGCTTCACGCCTAGTGGTGAGCACCGACTTCTTTTGGGTCTACACAGCTAGCGGCTTGCAGGTCAAAATTCCTGCTGAGTTCGTCAGGGCTTATCTCAGCGAAGGCTTGAAACCTACCATCAGCAGCGATGGTAATTGGGTGATTGGTGGAGAATCTACAGGTGTGAAAGCCGAGGGTGTAACACCTAAGCTCAGAGGTGGAAATGAGGGTATTGAGGTGAGCTACGACAACGGCTCGACATGGAGTATGCTTACACTCTATACTTCTATGAGTCCTGTTATCTCAGGTCTCATAGAAGCGTATGAAAACATCGTCAATTCCGAGCAAGGTCGTGTGACTGCGGAAAACAGTCGTGTTAAGGCTGAAACATCAAGGGTAGATGCGGAAAAGGCTCGTGTCGCAGCAGAGACTCAGCGTGAATCAGATTTTGCAACATCAAAGGCGGCTGCCGACAAAGCAACAGCGGATGCAAACGGTGTTGCGCAGCACCCTCCTTATGTAGACGCGGACGGATACTTTTACAGATGGGATACAACCACCAAGGCTTATAGCAAGACGGACGTGAACCTTACTGGAAAGGCTTTTCAGATTAAGAAGGTATTCGCTTCCGTTTCAGCGATGAATGCTACGGACGTAAACACCTTTGCTGAGAATGATTTTATACTCATTAATACCGCTAATGTGGAGGATGAGGATAACGCCAAGCTCTATGTTGTCGCTCTGAACGAACGAGGGCAGAAGTTCTACTCTTATCTTGTTGATATGAGCGGTTTCCGAGGATTTACGGGCAAGACCCCTCAGTTCCTTATCGGCAATGTGACTACCCTAGCCGAGGATGCGAATGCCACCGCTTCCGTGTCTTCTTCGGGCACAGATACAAATGGAAATCCTATCTACAAGCTGAATCTCAGTATTCCGAGAGGTATCCGTCTCCGCTTTGCCGACCTCACGGATAGTGACAAGGCAGAGCTGATGAAGCCTGCTACCGATGCTGCTGCGGAATCTAAGAAACAGACCGCAGCATGCAAGACCGCAACCGATAACGCCAATGCCGCAACTGAGAATGCGAATACTGCGACTGAGAATGCGAATACTGCGACCGAGAATGCCAACAATGCGGCTGATAAGGCTAATAAATCCGCAGCCAATGCCGATACAAAGGCGAAGTCTGCGGAGGACGCAGCGCAGAATGCCAACGAAGCTGCTGACAGAGTAGATGCTTCCGTCACGGATATTACCGAACAGAAGCAAGCAGCCATTGATGCCGCAAACAGAGCGAACAAAGCTGCCGATAACGCTAACAGTGAAGCAAGAAAAGCCAGCGAGACGAACACTTCTATCACCAATGCCGAGGCATTGAGGGTTAAGGCAGAGGAAGGTCGTGTCGCTGCGGAATCAAAGCGAGAGACTGATTTTGTAACATCTAAGCAGGCAGCTCTTGATGCCGCTGATAATGCCAACGATACAGCCAATCATCCTACATATATCGGGGAAGATAACTATGTGTACGCGTGGAATAAGGACTCGCAATCTTACGTAAAGAGCAATATCTACGTTAAGGGAGATAAAGGCGACAAAGGCGATAAGGGAGAGCAAGGTATCCAAGGCGAGCAAGGTATCCAAGGCGAACAAGGAATCCAAGGTGAGCAGGGTATTCAGGGTCTTCAAGGTGTAAAGGGTGATAAGGGAGAAAACGGAAAATCCCCTTACGTAAAGAACGGAAACTGGTGGATATATGATGACGCACGGGGCGAGTTTGTTGACAGCGGTGTGTCCGTCTCTTCTTCCTATCAGCTTACTAAAGAAAAGGTAGAAGCTGTGCTTACAGGCGACATCACATCACACTCTCACAGTAAGTATGCACTAGGAACATCGCTTACGGATGAAGTGCAGCGTGCGACCGCAAAGGAAGCATCTTTGCAAGCCACCATTGACATCATTAACGGTGCATCATCGGTTGATGGTTCTTTCCGCAAGGCGATTGCTGACCTTATTGGTGGTGCGCCTGAATCTCTTGATACGTTGAAAGAGATTGCTGATAAGTTGGCAAAGGATGATGACCTTCACAGATTAATCGAGGAAGCTATTGCTAAGAAGGCTGATAAGTCAACTACGCTCGGAGGATACGGAATAACCGATACCTATACTAAGAAGGAGGTTGCGACTATCCTCGCAGCGTATCTTACCACTGAGGTCGCAAGACAGACCTACCAACCGATAGGCAATTATCTGACCGAACATCAGTCGCTTGACGGATACGTGAATGCAATAAACGTAAGCGGTTCGGGCAATGCGTTGACAGCAATCACAAAGAGCGGAAAGACGTTAGCTATTGTAAAAGGTGCAACATTCCTCACCTCTCATCAGTCTCTCGCAGGATATGCTACTGAGTCATGGGTAAAGGGTTTGAAGTACATCACAGATGCTGACGCAGCAGCCAAGTATCAGCCTAAGGGTAACTATCTTACCTCACATCAGTCTCTTGATGGATATGTGAATGCAGTCACTACCACAGGAACAGGAAATGCTGTGACAGGTATTACCAAGTCTGGGAAGACAGTAATAGCAACTAAAGGTGCAACCTTCTTAACCTCACATCAAGATATTAGCGGAAAGAGTGATAAATCTCACACTCACAGTGTTAAGATTAATGGTGTGACTAAGACGATTGCTGCCACTGGTGGCACACCTGTGGATTTGGGTAACTATCTCACGACTCATCAGAGTCTCGAAGGTTACGCCAAGACTTCGCAAATACCAACTAAGGTATCACAACTTACTAACGACAGCGGATTCCTCACCTCTCATCAGAGTCTTGTGGGATATGCAACTGAGACTTGGGTAAAGGGTTTGAAGTACGTCACCGATGCAGATGTAGCAGCTAAGTATCAGCCTAAAGGTAACTATCTTACTTCGCATCAGAGTCTGGCAGCATATATTAAAACTGTCGATGCCGACAAAAAGTATCTCGGCAAGACGGAGAAGGCTGCGAGCGCATCGACTGCGGATAATGCTTCCAGAGTTAATGGTCATACCGTCAATGCAAATGTGCCATCGAATGCGAAATTCACTGATACGGAATATGTGATTCCTACGCTCTCATCTGCTCCTACATCAAGCACGCTCACATTTACAGACAATGGAGTGACACGCTCGTTCAAGGTAGGATACATGTGCCGAGTAGCAGACTCTTCTGCTGAACATGGATATAAGTTCTATCAGCTGTATAATATATCGAACGGCAAGGCTACGTGGGGAGAGATTAGTGGAGGCGATTACAATGAGACCGTGACGGTGACGCTCAAAAGCTACTTGTCTTCATCGGATAGCAAGCTGAACGGTGTTGTTGTGACCGTCAAGAATACGATGACTAACGAAACCCAGACACAGACTTGGAAGGGAACACCGCTTGTGTTCAAGATTCCTTCGGTCAATACGTATACTGTAAGTGCAAGTGGCGTAAGCGGATACGCTCCGCCATTGAAACAACATTATACTGCTGGCGTAGGTACAAGTAGGAACGTCATAATGACTTATAATAAGATTCCGCTTGGTATATATATATACGATACAGATGGACAGCTTACGCTCTCTGAAAACTGGAATGCTGCAAATAATAGCAAGGCAGTAGGTGTATATGTATGTACAGAGAATAGTAAGTTTATAATTGCACCTACATATGCAGAAAGTAGTGCAGAAGAATGGGGCGTGAACGGGATTGTATCTGGGATTATCACTACCGAAGATACTGCAATAGCAAAACATGACTATGCTGGCGAAGCGAATACTGATAAGATTATTGCACAACTCGGTAGTGGTAATGCTCCCGCAGCAGAGAGCTGTCGCAATTATACATTTAAGAACGGCAAAAAAGGCTATTTATGGTCGTTTGGTGAAGCATATGATGCTTATAAAAACAAGAATGCAATAGTTGAAGCAATGGAAAAAATCGGCGGAAGAATGATGAAACAAACCGACTCCCACTGGACTTCCACTCAGGCTTCTAGTGGAACTGCATGGGATTTTGATTGGACCTACAGCAATAACAGTACCCTAAGAAGTAAGGATTTTGCCAGTTATGTCCGTCCCGTGTGCTCTATTTAACACTTAGACTTTGTTATTTTACCACATTTCTTCAAGCAAGAAAAAGGTAGTAATGGAGAATATACTTTAAAACGAAATTATATTGTAATAATATGGTTAAAACATTTGGTGAAGCAGCCGATTTTGCGGCTTTTAGGGTGATAGATGGCGACATCTACAGAGTGGCATGGGCAAAGACCATGCAGGTTGAAAAAACAGAGGATGGGCAGGAAAAGGAATCCTCTCTGTGCGATTACATGCTTGAGCGGTATGACTACAATCCTAGCATGGATTTGGTGTTGAACGACATCTTGGCGAGTGGCGAACAGGCAAGCATGGAGGAGATTAGAGAGATTAGTGAAGGTCTTGGCGCAGAACCTTTGGGGTATATGAAGAAGGCGATGCTTGCCTACATTGAAAAGTACGATGCTTCTTCGTCTGTCAACGCCTTTGAATTGAACGGCATGGAGGTATGGCTCGACAAGGCGACACGTGTGGGACTGATGAACTCTACCACCATCGCTAAGAGCATGGGACAGCAGAAGACTACACTTTGGCTGGGAAGCTATCAGTTGGAGGTGGACTGCGACAAGGCTATACAGTTGCTCTCAGCATTGGAAATGTATGCCCTGGAGTGCTTCAACGTGACGGCAGCGCATAAGAAGGCAGTGAGCGAGTTGGATAACATTGAGGGTGTCCTGACCTATGATTATAAATCAGGCTATCCTGAGAAACTAAAGATGGAGGTGTAGGCTTATGTGGTATCTTGCATTTATCTCGTTTCTCCTTCTAGGAGGGTATCTGCTGTTGATGGCTCTCCGTTTCGGCATCCCTAATATGGTGAGCGATACCTACTATCAGTTGCAGTCTACTACGGGCAGCGAAATCGCTCCCTTCAAGAAACCCCGCAATATGGGTTGGATATTCTCGCTGATTATGGTTGCGGTGGCGTTCCTCATGCTCATCTCTCTGCTCGATACAGGCAGGGGCATTCAGTTCCTTGCCTTCCTTGGCTGTGCAGGATTGTGCTTCGTGGGCTGTGCCCCGAACTATTGCGACCGTGATGCCTATTCTGTGCATAAGACAGCAGCTATCGTGGCAGCGGCAGGTTGTGTAGGCTGGTGCTTGTCGGTATGCTGGTGGATAACGTTCGTGATAGCCCTGATATATACAATCTATCTAGTTGCTATTGATTTCTTCAAGGTGGCAAACAGCTTCTGGTATATCGGCAGTATCAAGTTCCACCCTTGGTATTGGCTAGAGATAGCAGGGTTCGCAGATGTGTACCTCACGTATTTATTAATATCAATTATTTAAAAGATGAAGATATGAAGATAGTAAAGAACAGATTTATTCCCCCTAGAGGTTTCTCTTACGTGAACCTCTTCGGGGTTCTCTTCACACGAAGAGACAGACCGATTAGTGATGTATCGCTCAATCATGAGCAGATACACACCGAGCAAATGAAGGAAATGCTTTACGTTTTCTTCTACCTATGGTATATTGTTGAATGGCTTGTCAGACTTATCATCCTCAGAGACAGCCATAAGGCTTACCGTGCAATATCGTATGAGAGGGAGGCTTATGCCAATCAGGAAAACCTCACGTACCTTGAAGGCAGGAAGCGTTACCATTGGCTTTCGTATGTATTTTAAAAGATAAGGCGGTTTACAACATGTAGCCGCCTTTCTTTTTGCTAGCAAAAACTTTCAAATTGTTACTTTTTGTAAAGTTTAACACAAAAATATTCTCATTTTCATTATTTTTGTACAGAAAAGGGTATCTTTGCACCATCATTTATTTTAAATCAACGAATTATGAACAATTAACTATAGACAAAAGGAGGTATTTCAATGACAGAAGAACAAAAAGACGAAGTCCATCGGTTAGTTCAATCAGTCGGTGTTGTACAGTTGTCAAGAGTAATGTTTAAGGACATGGACGTTAGCGAAATTATAAACGTCATTATCCTTGCAGGTAGAGGCTACAGCATAAAGCTACTCACTTGGTTTAAGTATTATTGTGAAGTGATGCCTCTGTTTATCATGCTTTTTCATATTGCATGCATGGTAACATTTGCGTCTCATGAAAAAGAAATGTGCGTATGGTTTAAGGAGAATTGGGTATCGGCAGCATTTATCTATTTCTCTGTTTACATCCATCCGCTTGTGCTTATAATTGCGAGCAGATTCTTTTGGCTCTGCTACAGATGGCGTATTCCGATGATAATCTACCTATTTGGGATAAATGCTATTCATATCGTATACTGGAATGTTTTTACCACCAACGAAATGGTGGAAGCTAATGTTGTAATACTTGTAATGACCATTATATTTTATGTATATGGTTTTGCCGATAAGTATTTCTCAGGCAAGGGCTGTCAAAGTTTAATCTCTAGATTATAATGATATGGGAAAGTTATTTGGTTATCACACCTTGGGAGTGTTATTAAAATCGTTATCGGATTCTTGTTTTCGAGCAGACGAGCAAGAGAAGAGAGGGGAGAAGGTAACTGCTTGCGGAATGAGTAGCGATGAGATAGAAGACCTTTGTGAGAACTATCTGCCGTATGCTCTCAACCCTATGTTGAGCACCGAGGAGGTCAAGGAAAAATTGCGAGTTTCTGATGCTACCCTTAACAGGATGGTGGCTAGGGGTGATATTCCGAACGGCGAGTGCAAGAAGCGTGGGCACACTAGGTATTGGAAGAAGTGGGATATTCTGCACTTCATTAAGAGTAAGAGAGGTAAGTGATTGCCTCTCTTTTTTTTGTTTTTACATTTTCAAGAAGTCTTCTATATCTATGTACTCAATACCGAAATTCTCCGCACATTGTTTGTCGGAGTCAGAGAAGTCACCTTCTTTTCCACTAGCATCACCTATCATAATCAACTCACTTTTCTTCCAAGAAGAATACGATTCTAGCATTCCGGTATTTGGCTTTCTCATTCCTATCTCTGCATGCGATGGACAATACATAGAGTTAACGAAGATATTTCGTCCGGTATGATTGCGAAGATATTTTTGCATAAAGCTTTCAATAGCCTTAATCTTGCCGATGAAATCCTGTTCGTCAACGAATTGAGGGATGCCTCCTTGGTTTGAAACTATTTCTACATAGTAAAGAGTAGGGAATACCTCTACAATCTTATCTAAAACCTCTTTACGGATTTTGAAATCTGTTACATCTGTAGGAAAGGTGTTTCCTGATATAGTTGTAATAATCGTGTCGTCCAAATCAATGAATAATACTTTTTTCTTGATTAAATATCCTTTTTCTGTCATAATTTTGCTTTTTTTCTATATTGATATATTAATATCTTTATCTACGAAAATTAAGTTTGAAAAACACAGTTGTTCCGGTGTGTCTCACCATTTTTATTACAATGCAAAGATACGACAAAAAAGATGTTATTGCAAATAAATTAATGCAAATTTTAAAACGTTATCTGTTTTTAATGAAATCATTAACAATTCTCTCTATGGTGTCTTGCTTGATAGCTATAGGGGCATCACCTTGATATTCTATCACTTGGTTGCCGCATTCCTTCCAAAATAGGTTGCTATTGATGCGTTCGCCATCTACCAAGATCCAATCCGGATGATGTTCAAACGAATGCATATTAGTTAGCGGAACGAGAATGAATAATTTATTCTCCATCTTGTTTACGAGTACCGACAAGTCATTATCATCAAATGTAATGATAACTCGATTTTCATTCTCAGATAGAACGTTAAAATCCTCATTAAAACGTTCATAAAGGTAATTTTTGATTTTCGAACAACTCATATTCTTGTAATTTTATAGGAGGGCAGATGGAAAAATCCAAGGTCTGCCCGCCAAGTTAAACTTATAAGGAAATCTTCTATAATATAGACTGGCAAAGCCATCCCATGAGATAGCATGGTTCTTCGCCTTGCATGTCTATTCCCAGATGGTTGCATATATGTGCTACTACATGAAACATTTCATGTGTGAGACTATTTATATACTCACCTTCAGAAGTAGACTTGCAAATGAGCACAACACTTGTTTTCTTTGAAACATTTGTGTATGTCAATCCTTTGTTTGAAGAATCGGTTGAAATGTGGTCGTATGCATCCAATAATGGTTGCCCCTTACAATCAATGGAACTTAGTAAGTCCATAGCTTCGTCAACATCTTCTTGATTAGCTACATGACATACAATCACATTCCAATCGTATTTCTCCAAGTAAATTTCTTGTTTAATCATAATACATCATCCCATGGAATGCCGATACCATTATGGTTGCAATCGGCATAAAATCTATTGAAAATAAATCCGTCCGCTTGGTCTGGGTCATCCACCATATCCTTAATGAATTGAGCCAAAGCAGCTTCGTCTTTTAAAGAAGACTTAAAGAAATCGGCTCTAGCCATGTTTGCGACATAAACGAAATCGTAATTGTCGGCATTCTCCAACTTTACGTTGTTGACTTTAAGAAGTTCCTCGACTGTATCTTTTTCTGTCGGTTCAACTTTTTCGAGCTTACCAGTCGTTGCGTTTGTCTTGCGCATTAAGGTAATAGCCCAATCGCACATCTTTTTATTGAAGTGCCAGCCATTGTAGCGAAGGTATGCAATCATCCCTTCAGGCTTCATATCGTATGCGTCAAGTGGTATTTTGTATCTTCCCATAATAAAAGCTTTTAAAGGAGGTGGAGATTTCTCCCCACCTCAAAGTGTAATACTAATAGCGATAACCGCCACCTCTGCGACCACCATGTCTTTCACCATAGCGGTCATCATCGTCATCATCCCAATTGTCTCGGTAATCCGGCATTGGGCTTCTGTGACCCATTCGTCCATACTTGTCATCCCCCATTTCATCAATGCAGTGCATGAGTTTGCCACCATACTTAAGCATCTTCTCTACAAGTTCCGACATTTCATTTACCTTGTTTTCGGTAATTTCTATCATGTATCCCATAATGATTTACTTTTTTGTATTAACTTTTTCCAAAGCCACTGACAACATGGACTTAATATCGGTCAAAGTTCCCTTCATTCCGCTGACCTCGCTTTTGAGGTTATTGATGTCTTCTTCCTGTTGTCTGTCTTTGGCTATTTGCGGATTCAAGATGGCACGCATCTTTGCGCACTCTTCCATAACCTTCTTGTGGTATGGCTCGCTTTCCACAATCTCCTTAGAATGGCGAAACATAGCCTCAACTTCCGCATCCATGGCTTCACGACTTTCAGAAACCACAAGGTTCTCTGAGTTTGCGATTTGCATGTTGGATGGGAGTTGTTTGAACTCCATTTGCTCATTCGGCAATTTCACGACAACATCAACGGTAGTCTCCATTGGTTGTGGGTTGAATTGCCCAGGAGTATATGTCGGGAACTTAGGTTGTGGGTTACTGACCGACACAACCTGTCCGATTTTAAGACTTGGGTTTTCACCCTTGTCAAGCACATAGAATATGCTGTTAGGTCGAAGTCCTTGAAACATAGCTTTGTAATGTTAATTGTTAAACAATACCCGTCATTAGCTGAAGGGTGTTAGTATCTCGCTCAAACCAAAACTGATAAACTCCAGTTCCTGCAATGTCGGCTACCGTCAAAGGATTGCCGTTGAACTTAGTTACAGCTTGGGTTACGCCATTGGTCTCGAAAAGGATAGGCAGCGTATTTGTCGTACCTGTCGGAATAGCTTGATGTAGGTTCACAAAGATAGTTCCCCTATAGTTAGCATTCACGAAGGCGTGGTTTCTGAACGAGAAAACGACATTTTCGGTGTTCACCACCACGCCTGTAGATGCGATAGCTGCCGAGCCGTTACGATTAACCCATGCAAAAGGTCTCATCCATAACATAGCAGCCTCCTTTCCTAATTAACCCCAAAAGCTTGCATTGTTGACACCATTCAGACCATATAAGCCTGTTTGCCAAGCAACGCAATTTGGAACAGCAGTAAATGGGCTGTAGCTGGTTGTGACAGTTGATGGAAGCTTACACTTGATACCATCTACCTCTTTTTGCAAGCCAGCCAACATAGCGTTGACAGGTGCCATAGCTTGACCTACAATCTGCGAAGTCATGGCAGAAGACTTATAAGTTCCATTCTCTTCACGAAGATGGTCTATCTTGTCCTGCATATCTCTGAGTTCTGCTTGGCGTTGGCCATTAACTACGGTCTGAGTACTATCTTTAATAGCATTCAAAATGTCGCATGTCTGACCCTTGGTTTCGAAAGCAACATTAGAAAAGCCTCGTTCCTGACTTACGGCTACATTGTTGATGGCATTCTGCAAAGTGCCAGTCTGCTGACACATAGCCAACTTGACGTTTCCGTCCATAGCCGTAATATTGTTATTTACACGGCAGCAGCAATCAGCGAGTTGTGATGCAATCTGCATGTTACCTTGCTGAAGAGCGTTGATGGTTTGCATTCCGCTCATGCCTACTTGGTTGCCCACGTTCTGAACTTGGGTTGTCAAGGCAGAGATTGCTTGTTGAATCTGTCCTTCAGTACAATTGAGCTGAGTAGCGAGATTACTGAGTGCATTACGATTGCCACCGATTGCATCCATAAGCAAGGAACGACCATAGTCATTGTTGATTTCGTTAGCAAGACCTGCGCCATTGCCACGACCACCAAAGCCGAAACCATTACCACCCCAACCACAGAAGCAAAGGATAAAGAGCAGCCAAATGAACCAAGAACCATCGCCATTGCCGAATCCGTTATTACCCTTCATCGCAAGAAGAACGTTTGGATCAACGCCTCTCTGTTGGAGCAAAGGAGCTATCAAGCTCATCATTCCTCCATTGTTACCTGAACCCTCTGGATTAAAAACATAAGTTTTTGATGTCTCCATAAGAATAATCTTTTTGTGTTAAACCTTAATTAAACTAACTCTATGTAACGTTACGGCTGCAAAGTTACGAATAATAAGCAAAAGGTTTAATAACTCTATCAAACTTTCTTTTATCCGCTAATAATCAAGTAGTTAAGGTGATAGGAGGTAATATCATACTTTCGAATGGGCGAAAAAACAAAGGCTTGTTTGCAAATTCCGTTTGCAGAAAACAAAAAAATGCAAACGGAATTGCAAACGGAAACTAAGCGCACACAAATTTAAAGCCAAACTTTCGTGTATAGTATTCCTCTTTCGGATGTCTTTTCGTCTCGGAGTCATAGCAGAGAATAAACGGCTCACCCTTAGAGTAGAAATAGTTATAAGACTTTCGCAAATACATCTTCGCATTCAAAGCCTTTGGGGAGAGTTTTCTTATTCTTAACCTTGTTTCTTGAGGCTTACCCGACAACACTCTAAGTTCGTCCATTTTATATTGCATATGCAACTTTCTGCCTTTATTGGCATACTTTTCTTTATTCCAATAGTTTCTCAAAGACTTGTTACGCTCTTTGCGAATTCTGTCTGCCGTTTCTGCGTTATGTTTCAATCCAAGCTTACTGACCTGTCCTAAAATTGTCGATTGAGGAATATTCGTTACTTCTGATATTTCTCTTGCCGTCATCGTTTGGTACATGTCGGAGATTTTACGGATAGTCTCATTATTCAATTTATTGTCTATTTTCGTACCACCTAAAATAGTGATATACTTATATAATGTATGTAAGGTTACACCAGCAGCCTTGGCTACTTCCTTTCGTGGGTAGTCATTGATATGGGCTTTGATGTAGTCCATCTGTTCCTGTGTCAATCTTCTTGGCATTCTTCGTCCTCCTCAAAAGAAAATCCATATTTGTTCTTGTAGTATTCCTCATCCATCCTACGAGTATTCCGGTCATAACCCAAGATATAAGGTTCGCCTTCAAAACTGAAATACCCATGTTTCGTAATGAGATTGTATTTGGCGTGATATGCTTTTGCAGGTAACTCTGAAAATCTAAGATTCGTTTTCTGCGGAATGCAGGACATAAATCTGAGCTTTTCTGCACGCATAGTTCTTTTCCAACTTTTTACCCTCTTATTTATTATTGCTTTCTCATACGCTTTCTTTAAGTTTGCCAAACTATTCTTTTTAAGTCTTTCGATAGTTTCTTTCGAATGAGTAAGCTTTAGTCTTTTTGCCGCCTTTCCTACTGTAGATGGATGACACCCTACAATCTCGGCAATCTCTTTGACCGAATGGTTAGGATAGAGATTTATGATTTGTTCATCACGTTTCCTGTTGGGTTGTGGAACAAATCTTTTGTGCTCAAAATTACAATCGCATTCGTGCAATATCTTATATAGAAATTTTACGCTGACACCCATTCTTTGTGCCAACTTGTATCTTGGTCGCTCATTTATGTGCGTCTTAATGATATCTATTGTGTCTTGTTCTATTATCTTCATTTTTATTCAGTTTTTTATGGTGTGACTCACCTGTATTTGCAAAGGTAATGAGATTTTATTGACAGAGTAAATATTTTAATGTGTATCTTTTGTTATTTAATAATTTATAGTAATAGGCACAAATAATTCACGGACGTTAACACAAAACACCACACCACTACATTATTATATATAGTGATGGGGCAAATATAACAAAAGGGATTTTGCTATAATCTTTAATTCCCCTTCTTAGCCTTAACCTCCAGTTCGATAGGCTTACCACAATGGGGACAAACAAATGTTGGTTTGGATGGCTCAATTTCGTCTTTGAAGAAGTCCCCAACCTTACACTCTAATACATCGGCAATACGCTGCAATGTCTTCATCGTAGGGTTACGGCTGAGGTTTTGGGTAAAAGTGAATCTTGTGATACCCATTTCTTTTGCTACCTGTTCAATAGTAAAGCCCTTTTCTTTGATAATTGTTTTAACGTCCATATTTCTTATATTTAATAATGTGAGATTTTATTTTGTGTGCAAAGATAATGAATATAATTGAAACTACCAAATATTTTCTTTGTTTTGTGTAGATAAGTTCTAACAATGTGAATAAAAGAAAAGAATAAAGTCTAAACAAAGTTATTAAGTTAATAATTGTTTATATTCTCACATTTTCTTTCAAAACACTTGGTATGTTAGAATATATTTTGTATCTTTGCAGTGTCTTTAAGAGATAAAGGCTTTAAAGTTTAACTATTAATTGCTGTTATGCAGCC
>ERZ1034969.18-NODE-18-length-127353-cov-22.697144_pt1 | contig 127353 bp, 93 predicted proteins | sample MGYA00520624_ERZ1034969 | MGnify/ENA primary metagenome ERZ1034969 (study PRJEB33766, sample SAMN09781776) | gut metagenome | biome: gut microbiome | host: Homo sapiens | place: Madagascar | study: EMG produced TPA metagenomics assembly of the PRJNA485056 data...
TAACGTTAAAAAATACGCTCAAAGCTTGCTCAATTAGAGTAAAACAGGGCGACAGTTTTGCGACCCTAACAACCCAGGGTGTTGCCCTGGGCTAGGAGCTTCTGCCCTTTCAGGGCGTGCTGCTGCAATGAATAGATTTTCAAGGTGTATGGGTTTGCTCCTTCTTCAGGTGCTTATAAAGCCACAGGAAGGCGGGAATGAGGAAGAGATCTGCCATGACCCACGCCACAGGGTCGCCGAAGCAGACTCCCGTCCACGCCAGGGCTGGTACCAGCCAGAGACTCACACCGCATCTCGCTATCATTTCCATTACGCCACTCAGCATCGAAAGATTGCTGTAACCCAAGCCCTGGATGCTGTAGCGCAGGATGGTAAGCAAGCCCAGACATGGATAGAAATAGTTGGCGATGCGCATAAACTGGGCAGCATAAGTCACCACCTCCGCCTCGCCCTTATCCACGAAGAGCATCATCATCTCGTCGGCAAACGGATAGATGAGCAGGAAGGTAAAGACGAAATAAACCAGCATCATCCTGATGGAAGCCTTTACGCCCTGACCGATTCTGTCCAACTTTCTGGCTCCCAGGTTCTGACCGCAATAGGTAGCCATCGCCACTCCGATGTTCTCGAATACGCAGGTAAAGAGATATTTGATGCGCATAGAGGCTGTGAATGCCGCCACATAAACCGTTCCCAGAGCGTTGTTGGCACTCTGCAGCATGATGAGACCGATAGCGGTAATCGAGAACTGCAGACCCATCGGAACGCCGTTGTTCAGCAGAATGCTTACCTTCTTGTTGTCGAATTTCCTTTCCTCACCCTTCGGAATCAGAATCTGCATCTTCTTTTTGATAAACCAGATACAGAGCAGCACGGAGATTCCCTGCGAAAGCCAAGTGGCAATACCTGCTCCCTCTACACCTAACCCCATACCGAGAATCAGAATGCCATCGAGAATGATGTTGATGACCGAGGCGGTAATGAGGAAATAGAAAGGCTGCTTTGAGTTGCCTAGGGCACGGATCTGACCGGAGAGCAGGTTGTAGGCGATGGTGAAAGGAATTGCCGCAAACTGCAGCATCAGGAAGATGTAGGCATCATCGAACACCTCCTTCGGCGTATTTACCAGATGCAGAATCTTTCCGCAGAAGATGCAGGAAAGAAAGGTGATGACCACGGCAAACACCACGGCGATGCGGATGCTGTTGCTCACGTAAGCCCGCATCTTGGCGTAATCCTTGGCACCGAAAGCCTGGGCGATAGGGATGGCAAAACCGGCACACGAGCCGTTGCAGAAGCCCATGATGAGGAACATGATGGAGCTGGATGCGCCAACAGCCGCAAGTGCTCCCACGCCAATCCATCTTCCCACGATGGCGGCATCGATGATGAGATACATCTGTTGAAGGATGTAGCCTAGAATCAGCGGAATAGCAAATTTGATGATGGCTCGCAAGGGCGAACCTACAGTCATGTCGTTTGTTGACTTTGAACTTTGAGCTTTGACCATTGAACTTTATGATTAGTTTTTGTTATCCTAAAAATATAAAAAAGAGGAGGGTGTGCCTAAAAAACATGCCCTCTGCAGTTTTTAGGCACGGATTACACGGATTTTTTATAAGATTATAATCGCTTTACTTACATTAGCGTCATAAATCCGTGTAATCCGTGTAATCCGTGCCTTATCTTCCCACTTTCTGTTTGATTTCTGCCATTTTGTTGCGGCGCTCGATGGAGAACGTATCTCCGTGTGCTTCCACATAGTCGAAGAGCATGAACGCCTTGTTCAGAAGTTCATCTCTTGTGGGCTGTCCCACGGTATCCGCCTCGTGATAGTAGAGTTCGGCAAGCATGTCCATCTTGGAGAGTCGTTTCTCCTCATCGGCAATTCCTGCCATCGCCTTCATCACATCCTCGATGGTGGCGATGCTGTAGAAGGCATAAGGGCCCACGTATTGATTGTAGAGTTCCCTGATCTTCTCACGTCTCTCCTCCACCTCTTTCTTTTCGAGCATTCTTTCGAGTGCCGCCATAAACTCGCGAATCAGTCGCTGTATGTAGTCTCGTTGTAGCATATTTTTTTATTTTGTTGTTATTGTTGCGTTATCTAATAGACTCATTGGTATTGCCATGACTAAGGCAAAGTTCAGGGAGTATTGTGAGAAGAGTTCCTAGAAACTCTCCTCTACCCCGTACAATGGGACATTCTTCATCCACTCTTGCTCCTTGTATGGCGACATGGAGAAGCGGATGGCTCGCAAGTCGGGATGGGCGTCAAAGAAGGCGCGAAGTGACTTGGAACGCAGGTTCTCTTCCGCTTTTACCTCTATCGGAGTTATCACCCCTTGGTGCTGGGCAAGGAAGTCTATCTCCAAGCGAGCGTCTTCCCTACTATAATAATAGGTGTAAATGTCCTGTTGACATAATAGCTGGGTAAGGACGTAGTTTTCCGTGAACGCCCCCTTGCTCTCCGTCATGGCTTTGTTGGAGATGAGCATTTGGGCAGGTTCCATCTCGCTCAGCGCACCCAGGAGGCCGACATCCAGGAGAAACAGCTTGAAGGCATTGAGGTCTTCGTAAAACTTTAAAGGCATTCCAACTTCTCTTACTCGGGAAATGCGATAGGTGAGACCTGCATCCACCAGCCATTGTATTGCCATCTCAAAATCCTTGGCTCGTGCTCCGCTTCTCACCGCTCCATAGATGAACTTCTTGTTTTCCTTAGCAAGCTGGGAAGGGATGGATTGCCAAACCATGCTGATGCGAGTGGCTTCATTTGGGCTGACATGCTTCGACATGTCACTACGATAAATGGTGAGAATGTTGTTCTGAACCTGTCTGACGAGATTTGCATCGTTAGTTGCAAGATAAGTTTTCACAGCCTCAGGCATTCCCCCTACAAAATAATATTCTCTTAATATCTTGATGAGTTTATCATGAAGTAATGTGATGGTCTTCCAGTCTTTACTTTTCAATATGTTCAGCAACTGTTCTTCGTCTTTTGCCATAAGAAACTCTTCGAAAGACATAGGGTAGAGGCGAATGATGTCAACCTTTCCCACTGGGGCGGATTCTCCTTGGTGCATGGCAACGCCTAAAAGTGAACCTGCTACAGCCACATGGTATTCTGGTGCATTTTCACAGAAATACTTCAGCGAGGAAAGTCCCTTGTGAAGTTCTTGTATTTCATCCAGAATGATAAGCGTTTTGCCAGGGATTATAGGCTGTTTGCTAATGGCTCCGATAACCATTAGGACTCGCTTCATATCATAATCTTCTGCAAATATGTTGGCAATCTCAGAGTTTCCATCACAGTTGATGTAGGCAACGTGGTCATATTCCTGTTTTCCAAACTCCTGGAGGATATAAGTCTTGCCTACTTGTCTTGCTCCTGATAAGATTAAGGGCTTTCTGTAAAGGCTCTCTTTCCATGCTTTTAATTGTTCTATAATCGTTCTTTTCATCCTTACATACATTTTGAAGTTGTTAATGATGTTAATAACTTGCTGTTATGATGTTTAAACAGCTCTGCCGGTTGCAAAGATACACTTTTTTACACGAACTCCCAAATGTTTTCAATACTTTTTTACACGAACTTTCATCGTATGCGTACACTTTTTTACACGAACTTTCATCGTACACTTGCATTTTTTACACGAACTTTGTATTACGTTCATGACAACCGCTTTCCTTGTCTTATTCATCATTATTGATTGCCTCCACATACTCCCACAGTTTCTTGTAGAAAGGATGTTTCGTCATTGTGTCCTTGTTGCCCAGGATGATGAGCTTCATGCGGGCTCTCGTCATCGCCACGTTCATGCGGCGGAGGTCTTTCAGGAATCCTATCTGACCTTCATCGTTGGAACGTACCAGCGAGATGAGTATCACGTCTCTTTCCTGCCCTTGGAAACCGTCCACCGTGTTTACGCTGATGAGACGGCGGTAAGGCTTGAAGAACTCATACTTCTTGATGAGCTTCTTCAGATACTGCACCTGGGCACGATAAGGCGAAATAATGCCCACGTCGATGCTCTCACTCAATACCCGCTGCTTGCCTATCTTGGTGAAGTATTCCGCCAGGGTAAGCAGGGTAAGCTCGGCTTCTGCCTTGTTGATACGCCCGAAACTCTCGCCCACAAACTGTTCCTTGAAGTTCAAATCAGAATTCTGATTGGCTGCAGATACAGAAGATGATGTGGAAGCAGAATCCTCAGGAGCATCTTCTCCTTCTATCGTTATCTGATTCTCCTCGTTCGAAGTGTCAATCCACGTTATCGGATGGTCGTAATCCAATACGCTTCGGTATTTGATCTGTGGCGCACTCTCCACCTTGCCCCCATAGAACCAGTCGCTGGAGAATCGCATGATTTCGTCGTTCATGCGGTATTGAATCTTCAGCAGGGTTACAACCTCCGGCTTGTTTTCGGCGATGCGTTCCATCAGGGTCTTGCCCAATCCGGCTCTCAATGCCGCAATACTCTTTACGGTAGGCGGCAGCTGACAATGGTCGCCTGCCAGAATCACCCGGCTGGCTCTTCTCATCGGAATCCAGCAGGCAGCTTCCAAAGCCTGGGCTGCCTCGTCGATAAAGAGGGTGCCGAACTTCATTCCCTCCAGCAATCTGTGGGCAGAACCTACCAGGGTGCAGGCGATGACACGCGCCTCGCCAAAGAGTTCGCTATTGATGCGGATTTCTATTTCGGCGGCACGGCTCTTCAGCCTATCCATCTTCTGATGATAGTTCTCGCTTCCTTTCTTCCTGTTTTTTCTTAATTCTCTGATAGCCTTGCGGATAGCCCAAAGCTGCGGATAGTCGGGATGACTCTCGAAACGGCGCTCGTAGGTGAAGCCCAGCATCTTGTCGTTCACACGGGTTGGGTTTCCGATGCGGAGCACATTTATGCCTCTATCCACCAGTTTTTCTGAAATCCAATCCACCGCCATGTTGCTCTGTGCACACACCAGCACCTGACTCTCTCGCATCAGGGTTTCGTTGATGGCTTCCACCAGGGTTGTGGTCTTTCCGGTTCCCGGAGGTCCGTGAACAATCGCCACGTCCTTCGCCCAAAGCACCTCATTCACAGCCCTTTCCTGGGTAGGATTGAGCCATGGAAACTTCATAGGTTCGAAGGAAAATCTTCCTGCCTTTTGATGAGAATAGAATAAGTCGCGGAGATAAGCCAGGCGGTTGTTCTTCGCCTTCATCACTCTATCCAAGGCCTCGAACATCAGCTTGTAGCTGGTTTCATCAAAGGACAGCTGCACGCCGATAGGCTCCGTAGACTGCTGCAAATCAAGCAGCGGGGCAGAATCGGGAACGGTAATCACCATTCTGTCGCCATCCACATAGCTTACGGTTCCCGTAAAGGAGAAATATTTTATACTTTGAACTTTGAGATTTGAGATTTGAACTTTATGATTAGCGTTTTCTGGCTGTTGAAGGGCTGTACTGTCCTGGTTCTCATTCTTGCCCATCTTCTTGACCATAAAGAACATGACGGGGCGACCGAACTCAAAGTTGTGCTCGATATCCTGGTCAGAGGTACGGAAGACCTCGATGGCTGTTTGGTTCAGCGAATTATAAAAGCTTTTTCCCACACGGAGCGGGAACCAGGCGTCACCTCGTTTCACCTTTCGCTGCATACCCATCTGTTCGGTGAGCTTGCGGAAGGCTTCCTTCTCGGTATAATACTCCAGCTGGAGCAGGGTGCGTTGTTGCAATAATGCCTGAATTGGTGAAATCTGTTCCATAATTGGATGCAAAGTTACACCAATTCAGGCAAAAATAAGAAGATAATAGGATAAATTATCTAAAATTTATTTCATGATGCGTTCTACGTCCTGGATGGTGCGGTTGAACGGACCGTTGTGCTCCAGCTTGATGGTGCACATGGCAGCCGCAAACTTGCCAGCCTCGGTAGGAGTGGCACCCTGCAGTCGCTTGTAGAGATAGCCGGCAGAATAGGTGTCGCCGCATCCGGTAGCATCCACCACCTCATGAGGAGCATAGGCTGGAATCTCATAGAAGGTGTCGTCTACATAAACCAGCGAACCCTCGCTTCCCAGGGTGATGATTACCTCGGTTACGCCCCAGGCGTGAATCAGCTTGGCGGCTTCTACCGGGTCTTTCAGTCCGGTGATGGTTTCCATCTCCGTCTCGTTCACCTTCAGATAGTAGGTGTTCTTGAGCACATCAAGCTTGTCCTTCCAGTCGATGGCGTAGACTTTCTCGTCTCTCACCTCGCGCAGATAGCCCTGCACATCGATGGAAACCTTACCCTTGCCGGCAAGATAAGCCACTACTTCTGGCGAGAAATCATCGCTCAGCAGACTGCCCAGATGATAAACCTTGGCCTCTACATGCTCCAACTGCCTGATGGTGAACGGATCAGCCTTGGCAAGTACACGCTGCTTGCGCTTGTTCTGGTCTTCTTCGTAGATGTTTTCGAAGAAAACCGTGTTGCGGGAAGGGTTCAACGTTACGTCGATTCCGGCTTCGAGCATCTTTTCAACAGGTTCTTTCTCTGTTGGGTCCATTGCCGTGATGAGTGAGAAACTCACATCCTTGGGCAACTGGTTGATGGCGTAGGCGAAGTAAAAGGAAGTTCCGCCCGCCATGTATACAGTACGATTCGGGGTCACAATCTTGTCTTTGGTAATGTGACCGATACAACAAATATCTTTCATTTTTTCTATTTAAAACGACTGCAAAGTTACAAAAAAACTTTGAGTATTTCAGAGTTTTTTCTTTTAATTCTGCTTTTATGGCAAATATTTAGAAGAAAAAGCCGGATTTCTTTTGGTGGTATTCGTATTTTAATGTACCTTTGCACCGGATTTAAATAATTTGAACATTATCTAGAGAATAGATTAGACTATTATGTGGTTTGATAATTTAATCAACGTGCATTCGGCGGTGCAGGGCATCGTCATTCTTTCATTGATTTGTACTTTGGGTCTTGCCCTGGGCAAGATTCATGTCAAGGGAATCTCCCTCGGCATAGCCTTCGTATTTTTCGTGGGTATCGTGGCGGGTCATCTCGGACTCACCATCGATGAGAACATGCTGGAGTTTGCCGAGAGTTTCGGACTCACCATGTTCGTGTATGTGCTGGGACTCTATGTGGGTCCTAACTTCTTCGGTTCGATGCGCCACGAGGGTATCTCGCTCAATCTCTGGAGCCTGGCAGTCATCGCCGTGGGAACCGTTTTCTCGCTCGCCCTGTGCCTGGTGCTGCCTGTCAGTCTGCCTGATATGGTGGGCATTCTCTGTGGTGCTACTACCAATACGCCGGCTCTGGGTGCTGCCCAGCAGGCGCTGCAGCAGTTGGGATTGCCTAGTGGTGGAGCGGCTTTGGGCTGTGCGGTCACTTATCCCTTGGGAGTGGTGGGTGTCATCTTTGCCATGATGTTCCTGCGCAAGGTCTTTGTGAAACCTGCCGACTTGGAGATTCGGAGTAATGATGATGATGACCATACGGCAATCGGACAATACGTTATCGTAAACCCTGCCCTGAACGGAAATACCATCGCCGAAATCTCGATGATGACCCATCGCAAGTTCATCATCTCACGTGTATGGAGAGGAGAGCAGGTGATTGTGCCTCAGGCTGATACGGTTCTTCATACCAATGATAATGTGCTCGTGGTTACCAATAAGGATGAGGTTTCGGCGATGCAGATTCTCTTCGGAAAAAAGGTGAACAAGGAGTGGAATAATGATAAGGTAGACTGGAATGCGATTGATGCAAAGGTGGAAAGCCGCATCATCGTGATGACCCGTCCGGGACTGAACGGCAAGCGACTGGGCAGCCTGCAGATGAGAAATTCCTATGGCGTCAACGTGAGCCGAGTGCTGCGTGGTGATATCCGTTTGCTGGCTACCGATGACCTCCGTCTGCAGTACGGCGACCGTCTGACGGTGGTGGGCGATCCTACGAGTATCGACCATGTAGAGCAGTTCCTGGGAAATGCCGTTAAGACGCTCAACGAGCCTAACCTGGGCGCCATCTTCCTCGGAATCATCCTCGGACTTGCCATCGGAACCATTCCTCTGGACATTCCGGGAATGTCGGCTCCGGTGCGTCTGGGTATTGCGGGTGGTCCTATCGTGATGGGTATTCTGATTGGTGCGCTCGGTCCTCGTGTGCATTTCATCTCTTATATGACCCGTAGTGCGGGCCTGATGCTGAGAGAACTGGGTCTTGCCCTCTATCTCGGTTGTCTGGGCTTGTCGGCAGGTGGACAGTTCTTCGAGACGGTGGTTCGTCCTGAAGGCTTGATGTGGGTAGGCATCGGCTTCCTCATCACGGTAGTGCCTGTAGTTATTGTGGGTCTTATCATCCTGAAGACCAAGAAGTACGACTTCGGAAGCATCTGCGGCATTCTCTGTGGCAGTATGGCGAATCCGATGGCTTTGACTTATGCCAACGAGACGCTGGATGGCGATACGCCTAGCATCAGTTATGCTACGGTTTATCCGCTCGGAATGTTTATTAGAGTGGTGATAGCCCAGGTCATCGTGATGTTCTTCGTCTGAAAGGACACGGGGTAAACTTTTAGGCACGGCTTTATAATTTTTAGGCACGGCTTTTTAATTTTTTAGGCACGGATTACACGGATTTTTTATGATACTATAAATACGCTTTATTCACATTAGCGCCATAAATCCGTGTAATCCGTGTAATCCGTGCCTAAATCAGATTTAGAAATCAGCCTTTCTTGTTATGGTCATTTTCTTTCCAGTCAATGGGTGCTCGAAGGTTATTTCTTCTGCATGGAGATGCAGTCGGGCAGCCTTCTCGTTGCCGTAGAGCGGATCGCCGAGGATGGGCGCATTCAGTCCTTCCTGATGGGCACAATGCACTCTGAGCTGGTGGGTTCTGCCGGTTTTCGGATAGAGAGCTATTCGGAGATGGGAATCGTCGACAGGCTCCAGTACTTCATACTCCGTGATGGCTTCCTTGCCCTGCTCATGGTCTACAATCTGACGGGGACGGTCCAGATAATCGGGCATTAGAGGAAGCGAGATGATTCCCTTTTCAGGAATGTCCTTTTCCGAAATCTCTTTTTCTGAAATGATGGCGATGTATTTCTTCTGCACCCGATGGTTCAGAAACTCCTTCTGTAGGCGATGATAGGCAAATTCGGTCTTGGCGATGATCATCAGTCCGCTGGTCGCCATGTCCAGCCGGTGAACGATGAGCGGATCGGTAGCCTTGGGATATTTCCTTCGCATCAGCGCATAGACCGATGGCTGGGCAGCGTCTTTTCCCGGTACAGAGAGCAGTCCTGCAGGTTTGTGGATCACGGTCAGCTCGCAGTCTTCGTAGAGCGTTTCCACCTGCTCATAGAGCATCTCTACCTGCTTAGGGAATGGTCCTTTCTGTCCGCCGATGCCGTTTTCTGCCGATGCAGGGCTTTCGAATACCGATGGCGGCAGCATCCAATGCAGTATCGGCTTACACTTGCCGTTGCAGGCTGGATAGAACTGCAGGTGGTGACGGATTTCCTCCTTCGGGCTTTCTCCCCACCAGAACATAGCCATCTGCAGTGGCTTGTAACCATGCTGGTAGGCATATTGCAGCAGTTTCGGTTCGCAGCACTCGCCGCTTCCGGCTGGCGGCACCATCTTCAGGGCTGCAATCCTGCTCGTAGCTATCGCCGCCTGCGGATACTCCTTCAGGGCTTCATCTCTGAAAATCTCCAGCAGATCCTTGCTTTCTCCCTCCTGGTTCAGCATTCTGAACTGCGAGAAAAGCCATTGCTGCAGGGCATCAGAGAGTTGCTTGCGCAGCTGCTTCAGCCTCAGTATATTCTCCTGATAATCCTCAAATTCCGTTTCCAGGGCAGTCTTTTCCGAGAGCGATTTCTTCAGTCGGCGCAGTTCAGCCTTCATAAACTGGCTTTCCTTGATCATCTGCGCCTCTTCCGCTTCTGATAGGTTTCCTGCCTCTCTGCGGCTGTCACGCTTTGCCTTCGCTTCCTTCATCTTCTCCTGATAGGCGGCGATGGTACGCTTCCGCTCCTCCTGCAGTTGCCGGATCAGGGTTCTGGCTTCCTTCATCCTTTCATCCTTCTCCAGGTGACTGATGCTCTGGTTGATACGGGAAATCTCTGCCTCGTGGGTCTTGAAGTAGCCGTCGGGCTGCAGATAGTCGAATACGGCAGGCACGAAGTCCTCCCAGTCGCTTCTTCCGCCAATCTGTCCGCTGTAGGCTGCCAGGTATCCCCATTTCGGAGCCTCGCTATCGGCAGCTGGGTATCCCCATTTCGGGACATCGGTATCTGTTTTTACATTTTCTACGATGAGCACGCCAAACATTTTGCCGCGCGCAATCTCTTCCTGCCAGTCTTCTCGTCTGGCAAGCATCTCCTGCACTTCCCTGCACGCCTGGATGCAGAGCGGATGCGGTTCGTAATCCAAAGGATTGTTCATCCTTGCAGGAACATTTTCTGAAGTATGATGGAATGGATGGAAAATCATGCTGCAAAAATACAAAAAAAATAGATAGAACTCTTGGTTTATCCACAGAAAAGTCTTAATTTTGCAAAATAAAAATGAAAATTTATGATGAATACGCAAAACAGCAACATATTCTATCACCTGATCGCCTTCCTGACGGTGGCAATATGGGGAACAACATTCGTATCTACCAAGGTATTGATGCTGAACGGGCTGTCGCCTGCCCAGATTTTTACCCTGCGCTTCAGCATCGCCTACATACTGATGCTGGCTTTCAACCATCGCCGGTTCTTTGCCGACTCCTGGCAGGATGAACTGAAGATGGCGTTGCTGGGCATTACGGGCGGTTCGCTCTATTTCTGTAGCGAGAATGAGGCGATGAACTTCACCACCACCACGAATACTTCGTTGATAGTATGTTCCTGTCCGCTCTTCGCCACTTTGCTGGTGCGATTGGTCTATAAGGATTCTGCCCGCATTCATATTGTCCAGCTGTTGGGTTCACTTCTGGCATTTGTGGGAATGATCATCGTGGTATTGAACGGCAGATTTGTGCTTCATCTCTCTCCTGTAGGTGATGCTCTGGCGTTTACCGCCTGTATGTGCTGGGCTATCTATTCGCTCCTGATGAAGTCGGTAACGGGCGATTATAGTGCAGCTTTCATTACGAGAAAGGTTTTCTTCTATGGCGTACTCACCATCTTGCCTTATTATCTCATCATCCCGGGCTTTCCTCCTCTGGAAGTCTTCACCCGTCCGCAGGTTATCGGCAATCTGCTTTTCCTGGGCTGTCTGGCTTCCATGGTCTGCTTCCTGACGTGGAACTGGTGCATCTCCAAGCTTGGAGCGGTAAAGGCAACCAACTGGGTTTACTTCAACCCTATCACCACCATGATTTTCGCTTCATGGGTACTTGATGAGCAAATCACCCCTTATTTCCTGGTGGGTGCTGCCTGCATCCTGATGGGTATGTATATTGCCGATAAGAAAACGAGGGGAGAATAAAAATGAAAAATCAGCCAATTGGCAACGGAATGTTGCTGGATGGCTGATTTTCTTATTTAGTATGATAGATTTCTAGTTTCAGACTTTCCTGTCATGGAAATCTGTTGGATTTCTGATGCAAATATAGTCAAAAACTCCGAAATATCAAAATGCGTTTTTATTTAATAGGGGCTATGATGCGGAGAGATGGGATTATGCGGTTTGATACAGAGAATAAGCGGTAGGAAATTGCACTATGAAAATGTAGAAGATAATTCTACCCTCATCTTCTCTACATCAAATCTGATGCCATCCCGGTCGATGAATCTGGATAACGAGCCGTCTGCTGCAAGCTCTTTTGGGGTACCGATGGAGAGATGGTTTTCTTCCATCAGCCAGAGCTGATCGGCAATCTGTAGGGCCAGTTCCACATCATGGGTTGACAATAAGATAGACTTATGCTGCTCGTGGGCAAGGCGACGAAGCATCTGGAGGGTTTCCACCTTGCTCGGAAAGTCGAGGAAGGCGGTAGGCTCATCCAGGATGATGAGGCTGGTTTGCTGAGCCAGCGCTTTGGCAATCATCACCTTCTGGCGCTCGCCATCGCTTAACTCTGTGATAGAACGGGAGGCTAAGTGCTGGATGCCTGTCTGCCGGATGGCTTCATCTACTATCTTTTGATCTGCCAAGGATAAGGTTCCCCAGAAGCCGGTATAGGGAGAACGGCCGATGCCGATGATTTCCTGAACAGAAAGTTGGGGAGTATCCATACGGTTAGTGAGAACTACACCTATTTCCTGGGCGAGTTCGCGGGCTGAATAATCGGATAGGGGTTTGTCTTGAATCAGGATTTCTCCATCAAGGGGTGGCTGAAATCCGGATAAGGTGCGGAGCAAGGTAGATTTGCCCACTCCGTTGGCTCCGATGAGACAGGTCAGTTTGTCTTCCTGGAGTGAGGCATGAATAGATGAGGCTACCGCTCTGAGCTGATGCTTCGAGCGATAGCCTATCGTTAGATTCTTGAATGTGATTCCTGCTCCCATCAAATCTTCTTCCTTCGAAATGTTTATACTGTCGAAGCGGAGATTTACTTGGCAGCCAATACTTCTACCTCTACCAATGCGCCCTTAGGCAACTTCTCTACGGCTACGGCAGAACGAGCAGGGTATGGCTGGCTGAAGAACTCGGCATAAACCTCGTTCATGGCTGCGAAATCGTCCATGCTGTTCAGATATACAGTAGTCTTCACTACGTGAGAAAGGTCGGTACCGGCTGCCTTCAGGATGTTCTGGGCATTGGTAAGACTCTGACGGGTCTGCTCCTTGATGCCGCCCTCTACGAAATTGCCTGTTGCAGGGTCGATAGGAATCTGACCTGATGCAAATACAAAACCGTTTACTTCGATAGCCTGGCTATATGGACCGATAGCTGCAGGCGCATTGTCTGTGTGAATTGCGTTCATAATCTTTAATTTATAATTTATAGCTTATCTCTGATAGTGATTATACTATCCAGAGATGGAATCCCTTCTGTTCCAAGGCTTCCTTGATTTCCTTGACATGTGCAGAATCGCGGGTCTCCATGGTGAGTCGGAGTACGCAGGCATTCACCTTGTTGCGGTTGGCAGAACGGTCGTGATGAACTCCCGTGATGTTGCCGCCCAGGCTTGCGATGACGGATGCTACTTCAACCAATTCGCCTGGCTTATCGTCAAGCTCCATCTCGATGGTACAGAGACGTCCGCTCTTCACCAATCCACGGTTGATGACGCGGTTCAGGATGGTTACATCGATGTTACCGCCGCTCACTACGCAGATGGTTTTCTTTCCCTTGACTGGTACCTTGTTGTACATCACGGCTGCCACGCTAGCTGCACCAGCGCCTTCGGCTACCATCTTCTCACTCTCTATGAGTTTCAGGATGGCTGCACAGATCTCATCCTCGCTCACGGTAACAATTTCGTCCACGTAGTTGGAGCAGGTCTCGAAGGTGAGTTTTCCCGGTTCCTTTACGGCAATGCCATCGGCTACGGTAGCTACGGATGGTAATCTTTCCTGCTTGTGGTCGTGGAGACTCTGAACCATGCTGGCAGCTCCTTCTGCCTGGACACCATAAACCTTGACATTAGGATTCAATGACTTGATGGCAAAGGCTACTCCTGAAATCAAGCCGCCACCACCTACAGGTACAACGACCGCTTCTACATCTGGCAACTGGTCGAGAATCTCCAGTCCGATGGTTCCCTGACCAGCGATTACGTTCTCATCATCAAAAGGATGCACGAAGGTATAACCATATTCATCCTTCAGTTCCAAAGCTTTCTGATAAGCGTCGTCATAGACACCCGGCACCAGGCAGACTTCGGCACCCAGTCGCTTGGTAGCTTCTACCTTGGAGATAGGAGCACCCTCCGGCAAGCAGATGAGGCTCTTCACTCCCATGGCGGTAGCTCCGAGCGCCACGCCCTGTGCATGGTTGCCTGCTGAGCAGGCAATCACTCCCTTATCTTTCTCCTCTTTAGAAAGTTGAGAAATCTTATAATACGCACCGCGAATCTTGAACGAACCTGTCTTTTGAAGACATTCCGGTTTCAGATAAACATCACTATCTGGGTTGATTCTTGGTGTGTGAACCAGCTCAGTTTTTCTAATCACCTTGCTCAGCACGAAGCGAGCCTTATAGAAATTATCTAGTTGTAACATAACTGCTGATATGCTTTAGTGTCCCTAATATCAGGATTTGTCATCCTGTTTGAATAATTGTGCAAAGATACTTTAATTTGAAGAAATCACAAAATAAATTGATTTAATTTTTGTTTATTCGATAATAATGTGTAATTTTGCCGACATGAAAAAAGCGATAGTCATCATATTTGCAGCCATGTTCTGCCTGCTTGCTGCCCTTTACTGCCTGGATCCTGGCAGAAAAGCTACTCTTGCGTTGTTACAGGAAAAAGGTAAGACGGCGATGAAAGATTATATGCTTTCATCGCAGAGCGTTACGTCTATTGCAAGAGATAGACGAGAGCTGGTGTGGATTGGTACATCGGCTGGTGTGAATGTTTACGACGGCAAGGACTATGTACAGTTCGGCTATGACATCAAGGATACTGCTGCGCTCCCCGATGACTATATCAATGTGCTTCATCTGGACCGGAAAGGCAGAATGTGGGTGGGCACTCAGAATGGACTGGCACGATACGTGGGTGGTTATCGCTTCCATCGTATCCCGCTTCCCAGCGAGAATGATAACATTGTAGCCATAGAAGATAGTCCGGAAAAGCATGACTCTCTGGCGATATTGGTTAGTGATGGCAATAAGACTTTTCATATCAGCGGAGATGAGAAGATAACCCCGTCGGCTCGACGCATAGAACCTAATAATCTGAAAGCTCCACTTCCTGAAGACCATTCTATCTTGCGCAAGCCGGTAGAGGTGGTGAGTGCTACCTTCAAGGACTTGGGTGGTAATCTCTGGGTGGGTTATCGCAACGCCGGTATCCAGGTTGTTTCCCAGAACCGTATAGCCTACAAGAAAGCCAACGATAATCTTCTGACTGAAAAATCGAAGGGAATCGCAATACTCTCATTGTCTACTGTGGGAAAACATATCCTGGCAAGTACAGCCCTCCGTATCTTTATCTATGATGAGCAGGCTAAGAAGATTGGTCAGACTCCCTTGAGAACCATCTTCGATTCGCTTCCTGCCCCTCGGAAAATCAATCTCAGCAACATGGTGAAATATGATGACCAGCATGCCTGGCTGGTGAGCAATCATCAGGTGCTGAGTTGCCGTATCAGCAACGAGCGTGTGGAGGTGCTCCATAAGTCTCCTGTGATTCGTCCTGTGCTGGGTGACGGCTTGGCGGTAGACGGTCATCTCTATGTGAGTTGCCGTGATGGGAATCTTTTGCGTTTCAGGTTTGATGATCTGCAGCCTGATACCCTCCGGATTTCCAGTCCCCATTATACGGATGATACGGAGATGACAAGGCTCAGCAATGGTGATATCCTGCTGTTTATGACAGGTATGCATCTTGCAATCTTCTCTCCCAAGACCGGTAAACTGAAGGAGCTGAAGGTGGCGGGAATGCCTCATAATGGCAATATGGACCCAGCCTTTGTAAGACAGGATTCGTATGGCTATTTGTGGTTGGGTACGATGCGGGATGGTCTTTATTTCATGGATATGAATAAGCAGTATATGCGCCGTGTGAATGTGTTGGTGAACGATTCGCATATAGAAGCGATGGTAGAAGATGCCAACCGGCAGATCTGGGTTACCACGATGAGAAATGCCTTCTTCCTGGCGCATGCCAACAGAACCTTCCTGATGAGCAGCCTTCTGTCGGCTAGCCAGGATCAGGATGACTGGCAGTTCTATGCCAATTCTGTTTGTCTTTCTCCTGGCGGTAGTGTTGTGTTTGGCAGTTCTGACGGTTGTAAGTTTATGCCTCCTGAGGCAATGAATACAGATTTCCTGCGAACCTATGTTGGTACCCATGCCAGCAAGATGCTCAATATCTTTGGTTTGGAGGTGAAGAATCAGGACGGTAAGGTGCTTACCGTTACCGATGAAGTGTCGCGTCTGAACCGTTATACTTTTACTTATGATGAGAACGACCTGAAGTTTAGTTTCTATTATCCTTCCTTCAGTCGTCGCTCTGCATTGATGTGTCAGTATCGGTTAGAGGGCTATGATAAGGATTGGCAGGCACCTACCTACGAACGTGTGGCTCATTATTCCAATCTTTCACCGGGTAAATATACCTTCCATCTGCGATTGATTTCTTCCATGAACCGTCCTGCATTGGCAGAACGCGAGATAGAGATTATCATCAAGCCGGCTCCTTGGTGGTCGTCAGCGGCATGGTTGCTCTATTTCGGTATCATCGCCTTCGTGCTCTATACTTTCAACAGACTCTATCTGAAGGCTCGTACCAATCATCTTCGTCTTCTGGAAGAACAGCGTGAAACGGAGCGCGAGAAGCGTGCCAAGGAGATGAACATGAGATTCTTTGCCAATATCTCGCACGAATTCCGTAACCCTCTCACCATCATTGCCGGTCCGCTGATGATGCTGAATGCCGACAAGGCTTTGCCTGATTCGGTGCATCGCACGCTGAATCATGTCTGTATAAGTGTGAACAGAATGCTGAGGCTTATCGACCAGATGCTCGACTTTAACCAGCTGGAGACCGATGAGTTGCGCCTCAGGGTTGTGGAGGTTGATGCTGCGGAAGAGTTGCGCCAGCAAGTGGCTTCCTTTGAAGAATCTGCCAGGGTGAAAGGCATAAAACTGGAACTGGTCATCAAGCATGGCAACTACCTGATGTGGCTGGATGGTGATAAGGTGGAGAAAATCATGGGTAACCTCTTTACAAATGCCTTGAAGCATACTTCGCCAGGTGGTGTGATTAGAATAAACGCTCATGTTGATGATAATATGCTGGAAGTGTCGGTCTTCAATAGTGGCAAACTGATGGATGAGGACAGAATGCAGGATGTTTTCAAGCGCTATTATCAGTTGGCTGATTCTCAGGATTCTGATCAGTATGGTTGGGGTACGGGTATCGGACTCTATTATGTAAAGCGTCTGGTGGAACTTCATCATGGTTCTGTCAGGGTGAAGAATATCAAAGAGGTGAGCGAGACTTCGGCTGAGGCTTCGCTCAGGAATGGTGTGGAATTCAGTTTCGCCCTTCCTGCTGATAAGTCTATATATAATAAGGTGGAAATTGCTGACCGTAGAAAACGTGTAATGCAGATACCGCTGGAAGTGAAGAGTGAAGAGGGAAGAGTGAAGAATTCTCTTGCTGAAAATGGCAAATCTGCCGTAAAGACTTCTCCTTCGGGTAAGAATCTGCCTAGAATCCTGATTGTTGATGATGATGTGGATGTGGCTCAATATCTCCATAGTATCTTTGCACCAGCCTATGAAGTGGTGAATCGTTATTCGGCCGAAGAGGCTTTGGCTGATTTGGAAGAGGTGCAGCCTGATCTCATTCTCAGCGATGTGATTATGGGACAGATGTCGGGATTTGAATTCTGCAAGGTCCTGAAGAGCAATCTTTCTTTCAGCCATATTCCTGTGATACTGATTACCGCCATGTCTACGATGAGTGAGCAGATTGATGGTTTGCAGTTGGGGGCTGTGGCTTACGTCACCAAGCCGTTCGACCCGGTTTATCTCAAGGCACTTGTCAAGTCGCAGTTGCATAATATGCAGATGCTCCGTCAACGCTTGAGTGAGAGTACAGAGACAGGTTCTTTGTCTGAGAAAGTGGCAGATACCCTTTCTCTGCAAGACCGGAAGTTTATGGATGAATTATACGGATGGATGGAAAAACGTTCGGCGGAGCAGGATTTGAATGTGGCTACCGTGTGTCGCGACATGCTGATCAGTCCGGCGAAGTTCAATTACAAGATAAAGGAACTCACTGGCGAGACACCTGGTATCTTCTTCCGTAAGTATAAGCTCAACAAAGCAGCAGCTTGGCTGCATGAAGGCAAGTACAGTATTTCTGAAATAGCCGTGTTGACTGGTTTTAGTACTGCGGCCCATTTCTCTGTAGCTTTTAAGAAGCAGTTCGGTGTTTCGCCGAGTGAATACCTATAGGCTCAATTACTTGAGTTGGTCTCGCCAAGCGAGTTCCAGCGCTTTCGCATCTTTTTTTGGATTGCCTATGTCTTGTTTGTGTTATTGATATTTATCTTTGGCAGTCAAATTCATCTTATGCAGAACACATATTCTGCATGATGGAATGATTTGACCAAGCAAAGGTAGGGCTTTTCCATTGGGATGTCTTTCGATTTTATATAATTGTTTTTCGAAAATCTATAAAAATGCTGGATAATAGCGAAAAAATACCTGATAGTAACGAATTTTCCAATAGAGAATAACAAAAAATCCCCCAAAGTAGGGGGATTTCTTGAAATATGAATAATTTGAATGATTCGAATTTTGTGAATGAAGAAGTTGAGGGATTTACATGTTGAAGTGTTCTAGAGCTGCTGCCACACCGTCTTCTTCATTCGATAAAGTTACGTAGTCGGCCTCGGCTCTAACCTCTGGTGCAGCATTCTCCATAGCCACTCCCATGCCTGCAAGCTTCAGCATGCTGAGGTCGTTGTAGCCATCGCCAAAGGCAATCATATCGGCAGGGGTGAGGTTGATTTTCGTTAAGAGACGACTCAGCGACTTTGCCTTGTCGATGCCCTTAGGCACCAGTTCCAGGAAGAAAGGAGCCGAGCGGAAGATATCCATTCTGTCTCCCAACTTCTCCACCAGTTTCTCCTCTGCCTTGAGCATAAGGGTTGGATCACCCGTCATGAGGAGTTTGGTTGGATGAGGCTCCAGGGCTTCAAACAGGTTCTCTACCTTTCGAATGTTCATCTTGTTGATGCGTGATTCTTCCTTGACATACTGGTCATCCGGCATCTCGGTGATGATTTCGTTGCCGGCATATCCCAGCAGGGCATGACCGTTTTCCTTGGCATAGGCATATAATTCAGGAATCACTTCATCTGGCAGAAACTGCGAGAAGAGTTTTTCGCCTGTCTGGGCGTTTACGATGTTGCCACCATTATAAGAAAGGATGTATCCTCCCTGCTTATTCAGTTCGAGACATTCTGCCACCGGTTCGATGCCGTAGGTTGGGCGACCGGAAGCCAGGATAATCACGGCTCCCTCGCTGGCAGCCTTGAGCAAGGCTTCGCGAGTCTTAGGGGTAACCACCTTCTCGTGGTTTGTCAAGGTGCCATCCAAGTCTAAGGCGATGGCACGGTAGGGAATCTGTTTTGCTTTTTCCATTGTTTTGATATGATTATGCAATTTTTTAGTGCAAAGATACAATAATATTCTGAAAAAAGGGGCTGTTTGCCCTGTTTTTGGTTTTTTATGCAGCGTAAATTGTTGCAAAATGTTTGTTGCCTGTTCCAAAATCACGAATCGTGTCATTTTTCTGTTGTTTTCTTATCCTCTTTGTGGATGTTTTTGAGTAACTTTGCAACCACAAAAATATAATCATAACTAAACTATACGCAATCGGAAATGAAGAAAAACGTTTTAGCAGTAGCGCTGGCATTGATGGCTGGCATCGGCGCCTATGCCGAAAAGAATACCATCACTTCTCCTGATGGTAAGTTGAATGTCGTGGTGGAAGACCGCGATGGCAAACTCTATTATTCCATCGACTATGCAGGCAAGCGAATGATGGAGGAATCGCAGCTCGGACTCCTTGCCAATGTGGGCGATTTCAGTCAGGGCTTGACCTATCAGAATAAGAAAGAAGCAAAGGTGGAGAAGAGCTATGATCTCCGTACCGCCAAGGTTTCGCATGTAGATTATCATGCCAACCAGCTCAACGTGACTTATCTGAACGGCAAGAAGCAGCCGATGACGGTTACCTTCAACGTGAGCAACAACGATGTGGCTTTCCGTTATACTTTCAATCAGCTGAAGGCTCAGCATCTCATCGTAAACGAAGAGAAGACAGCCTTCAATCTTCCAAAGGTAACCACCACTTACCTCTGTCCACAGTCGGATCCGCTCATCGGTTTTGCCCGAACCAAACCAAGCTATGAGGAGGATTATAAGGTAGATCAGCCTTTAACGGCAAAATCCGGCTATGGTCATGGCTATACTTTCCCATGCCTCTTCAAGGTAGGCGGCGATGGCTGGGTATTGGTCAGCGAGACGGGTACTCACGGCAACTATCCGGGTTGTCATATCAGCGATTACGATGCAGCAAAGGGTTATCAGATAGCCTTCCCGATGGAGAAAGAGGCAGATGGCATAGGTTCTACATCGGGCGCCTTCATCCTTCCGGGGGCCACTCCTTGGCGAACCATCACCGTGGGTTCTGATTTGAAGCCATTGGTAGAGACCACCATTCCATACGATGTAGTGGAGCCAAGATTCGAAGCTTCCCAGAAATACGGAACAGGCAAGTATGCCTGGAGCTGGCTCATCTGGCAGGATGGTTCCTGCAACTATAACGACCAGAAGCAGTTCATCGACCTGGCTGCTACCATGGGATATGAATATGTGCTGGTTGACGCGCTCTGGGATACTCAAATTGGAAGAGACAAGATAGCTGAGTTGAGCAAGTATGCGCAGAGCAAGAATGTAAGTCTGATGCTCTGGTATAATTCCAATGGTGTGGCAAACGATGCACCTCAGGGACCTCGTGGCATCATGGATAACATCGTGGCCCGCAAGAAGGAAATGGCTTGGATGAAGAGCATCGGCATCAAGGGTATCAAGGTAGATTTCTTTGGTGGCGACAAGCAGCACACCATGCAGCAGTATGAAGACATCCTCAGCGATGCCAACGATTATGGCATTCAGGTTATCTTCCATGGCTGTACTTTGCCAAGAGGTTGGGAGCGCATGTATCCTAACTATGTATCGAGCGAGGCTGTACTGGCTTCAGAGAATGTATTCTTCTCTGATTATCATGCCAAGCAGGAGGCTTTCGAACTCACCATGCATCCATTCTGCCGTAATGCTGTGGGAGCGATGGATTGGGGTGGTACCATCATGAACAAGTATCTCTCCAAGGATAACAAGAGTCGTCATCGCCGTTATACCACCGATGTTTTCGAGATGGCTTCGGCTATCATGAACCAGGCAGCTATCCAGTGCATCGCCATCTATCCGAACAATCTCTCAGAACTTCCTCAGCATGAGATTGATTTCCTGAAGAGCGTTCCTACTACCTGGGATGAGACGAAGTTCATCGCCGGTTATCCTGGAAAATATGCGGTTGTGGCACGTCGCCATGGTGATAAATGGTATGTGGCAGGTTTAAACGGCACCGATGAGGTGATGAAACTCACCCTGAATCTGCCAATGCTCGCCGGCAAGAGTGTTACCTATTATCATGAAACAGTCAGCAAGGACAAGAAGGCACTCTGGCCAGTATCGCAGATGAAGAACGTGAAGGTGGATAAGAAGGGAAACCTGAAGGTAGTCATGCAGCCTAAGGGTGGATTGATAGTAAATGAATAAAGAATAAGTCAGTTTTTTACCCCCAAAAACTGACTTTTGAACGATTATTATACTTTTTATCAGAAATTGTATTCCTCTGTTCGTATAGAATAATGTATCTTTGCAGGTAAATCGTGAAGACTAACATTTAAAACAAGATAATGATGAACAGAAAACTGACAATCGTTGGAATGATGGCAGCAGCCTTGCTGATGGCTGCTCCTGTGATGGCACAGAAACCAACCGTGCCTAACCCTTCATACACGGGTAAGGGAAATCCGATTCTTCCGGATTTTCATGCAGACCCTGAAATCCTGTATTCCAACAAGACAAAGAAGTATTATATCTATTCCACCACGGATGGAACTCCTGGATGGGGTGGATGGCAATATTATTGCTATTCATCCAAGAATCTCAAGAAATGGAAGAACGAAGGTGTGGTGCTCGATGCCAAGAGCGACCAGATTTCCTGGGCCAATGGCAATCTCTGGGCTCCAGCAGCCGTAGAGATGAAGCAGAAGGACGGCAGCTACAAGTACTATCTCTATTTCAGTGCCCGTCCTAATGACAACGGCAGAAAGCAGATGGGTGTAGCGGTTGCTGATTCTCCTACGGGTCCATTTGTTGACCTGGGTCATCCTCTTCTGGCGAAGAACCATCCGGGTTGCAACGGTCAGCTCATCGATGTGGATGTCTTCATCGACCCGGTATCGAAGAAGCCTTACCTCTATTGGGGCAACAGCTTCATGGCTGGTGCCGAGCTGGAACCAAGCATGACTCAAGTTAAGGATGAAACCGTAACCGTGATGACTCCAAAGGGTGGAAGCCTGAAGGACTATGCTTACCGCGAGGCTCCATACGTGTTCTATCGCAACGGACTCTACTACTTCATGTGGTCGGTGGATGATACCGGTGCAGCCAACTATCATGTGGCTTATGGAACATCCAAGTCTCCGCTCGGTCCTATCGAGGTAGCCAAGGATCCTATCGTCCTAATCCAGGACCCACAGCATGAGATTTATGGCACAGCTCATAATTCCGTGATTCAGAAGCCAGGTACAGATGAGTGGTATATCGTATATCATCGCATCAACAAGGATTACATTCATCATCAGCCAGGTGTTCATCGTGAGGTCTGTATCGACAAGATGGAATTCAATGCCGATGGCACCATCAAGCGAGTGATTCCTACCCATAAAGGGATATAAAGTGCTGAAATAGGTATATAAATAAGGTAAAAGATAGGTGCTAAATGTTATTTTGAACGATTAGTACCTATCTTTTGTTGTTTATTTCACACTTTATTCGATAAGTTTTATTATCTTTGCAACCGCAAAACAATAATAATTTATTTAAACCTATCAACAATGAAGAGATTAGTTTCTGCAGTATTGCTCTCTGTAGCCGTGGCAATGCTTACGATGGCGCAGAAGAATGCAAAGACATTGAGTAATGGTTATCCATTCACTCAAGTACCATTCACCAGTGTGAAGATTTCACAGAATACTTTCTGGGGTGCCCGTCTGAAGGCTGCCCGAGAGGTAACCGTGCCATTGGCTTTCAGCAAGTGTGAGAGCGAGCACCGTTACAAGAACTTCGAGATGGCTGCCTATACTTTGCAGCATCCTAACCACCCGGGCTTGGATACCAAGGAGTGGGATGTGAGCAAGTTCATGGGCTTCTCTTTCGATGATACCGATGTTTATAAGACCATCGAAGGTGCCAGCTACATCCTCCAGACTTATCCAGACAAGAAGTTGAAGGCTTATATCGACAGCGTGCTCGATGTGGTAGGTGCGGCACAGGAGCCAGATGGCTATCTCTATACCGCCCGTACCATCAACCCAAAGCATCCACACGGATGGTCGGGAAATAAGCGTTGGGTCAAGGACGAGGATTTGAGCCACGAGCTTTACAACCTCGGTCACATGGTAGATGCAGCCTGTGCTCACTATCAGGCTACGGGTAGCACCAAGTTTCTGAACATCGCCAAGCGCTATGCCGATTGTGTGGTAAAGGAGGTTGGACCTAAACCAGGACAAGCTACCATCGTTCCTGGTCATCAGATTGCAGAGATGGCTTTGGCTCGTCTCTATACCTTGACCGGTGAGAAGAAATATCTGGATGAGGCTAAGTATCTGCTCGACTATCGTGGCAAGACTCATATCCGCAACCCATATTCTCAGAGCCAGGCTCCTATCCTGGAACAGAAAGAGGCGGTAGGTCATGCGGTTCGTGCCGGATATATGTATGCCGGTATCGCCGATGTGGCTGCCCTGACCAAGGATTCAGCCTATATGAAGGTGATCGACCGTATTTTTGAAAACATCGTTGGCAAGAAGTATTACCTTACAGGTGGAGTAGGTGCCCGCCATGCCGGTGAGGCATTCGGTGCCAACTATGAGTTGCCAAACATGACAGCCTACAACGAGACCTGTGCAGCCATCTCTATGGTTTACCTCTTCGAACGTATGTTCCTGCTTCACGGCGAGAGCAAGTATATCGACTGCATGGAGCGTACCTTATATAATGGTGTCATCTCGGGTATGAGCATGGATGGTGGCAGATTCTTCTATCCTAACCCATTGTCTAGCGATGGCAAATATAAGTTTAATGCCGATGGCAACACCACCCGCCAGCCTTGGTTCGGATGTGCCTGCTGCCCGAGTAACTTGTGCCGATTCATCCCTTCTGTCCCAGGTTATCTCTATGGCGTGAAGGATAACAATATATATGTGAATCTCTTTGCCGGCAATACATCTACCATCAAGGTAAATGGTAAGGATGTGGTTTTGGAGGAGACTACCGAGTATCCCTGGAACGGCGATATCAAGATTGCTGTGAAGAAGAGCGGCGTAAAGAATGCCAACCTCCTGGTCCGTATTCCTGGATGGGTTCGCAACCAGGTGGTGCCTAGCGATCTTTACAAGTATAGCGATGCCGAGAAGCCAGCTTATAGCGTAACCGTAAACGGCAAGGCTGTAGAGGCTGACCTCGATGCCAACAAGGGTTATCTCCCTGTCAAGAACATCAAGAAGGGCGATGTCATCCGCATCCATTTCGATATGCCTGTACGCACAGTAGTTGCCAATGCGAAGGTGGCAGATGATAAGGGTAAGGTAGCCGTAGAGCGTGGACCATTGGTATATTGCGCTGAGGCTGTGGATAATCAGAACGAACCAGTGCTTCGTGCCGTAATGGCTAAGAAACCATCTTTCTCTGTGGTAGAGAACTACAGCATCCAGAACACTGAGACCAAGGGTGCTCCAGCTTTCTCTGTCAAGGCTATCAAGGCTGATGCCCAGATTCTGGAAGAGGGTGCCAATGGTGTATCTGTCAAGAATGATGTGTTGACTCTGATTCCTTACTATGCCTGGAATCATCGTGGTGCCAACCAGATGAACGTCTGGTTCTATCAGGGCTTGTCGTTTATGGATAAGTAATAAATAGTTTTTTAATCAAGAAAGCCTGGCAACCGTCATTGCCAGGCTTTCTTGTTAATATAGGTTAATCCCATTAAGAAAAACACTTCTTTTCCGTTTATGTTGTAGTTTTGAACAAATAAAACAAAAGAGAGCAAATGACAGAGAATGAATTCATCCATATCGTTCCGCAGTTGCGGCAGATAGCCTTGCAGATCAGTCAAGGTTATGGCGTTGGCAGCGAAGAGGCTGAGGACATCGCACAGGATGCGATGCTCAAGCTCTGGGCCATCAAGGATGATATTCAGTCTGCTGCTCATGCCAAAGGTTCGATGGGCTGCATAGCCAAGCATCTTTGCATCGACTTCTTTCGCAGGCGGAAGATGATCTCGATAGATGCCCAGCCTTTCGATAAGTCGCCTAGCCACTATGCGCCGCCCGATGTGGAAGTGGAAAACTCGGAGAACGAACAGTGGCTGCAAAAACGCCTCAAGGCTCTGCCTTCCAACCAATATCAGGTGCTTTATCTGCGACAGGTAGAGAAGAAAAGCTCTGAGGAAATAGCGCAAATCGTGGGCATCACCACAGAATCTGTATCTGTGTTGCTTTCGAGGGCAAGAAAGCAGATGTTGCAGGAAATTAAAAAAAGATGTCGATAGCCCTTATATATAAAATAGGTATAATCAATAAAGGAGGAAAAAATGATATGAACGAAAAAGAAAAGGACATACGGCTGTTGCTTGACCGGTTTATGGCTGGTGAGACTTCTCTGGAAGAGGAGGCTCTGCTAGGGGAGTGGTTTCGGCAGCATCCCGATGTGAGCGATGACCTGAAGGAATACCAGATGATGTTTGGATATTTCGACGAGGGTATGCCTCTTGACCATGAGGCAGAGGAGCATGTAGAAAATGCTCATCCAAAGGCTAAGGCACGAATGCGCCGCCTATGGTTGCCGCTTAGTTTGGCTGCATCCATCGCCCTGCTGATAGGGTTTGCTATTCCTTGGGTAGGGCGGCAGACTGGGCATCGGGATGATTCGAAGATGGCTCAACTCGATGGCAGAACGACTCAGGAGGATGTTGATTCTGCCGTTGTCCACGAGGAGAAATCGACAAATGCCGATCTCTCTATGCCTGAAAAGATAAAAAAGTCGGGTGATTCCGTATCTCCCAAAACAAGGAAGCACAAGCAGAGGAAATATCGTCAGCATCTGTTTGCTCCTGCTCCTCCAAAGCTTTGGATAGCTCAGAATATTGCTACCGATTCTTTGTTGGCAGAGCCGGAAAAGCTTGCTGATGCGCATCTCCGGGAGATGGAGGCACAGCAGAACGAAATGTTCTTCAAGCTCTATCTCGTCGATGCTCTTCTGACTCAGTCGCTCAATGCCGATGTTGCCAGTGCCTCGTTCGAAAGCGAGGAGAATGTGCATGATGAGGACCATGTGAGTGATGGTCAGGAGGTTTATTAACAAGAAACAATTAAAAAGAAGAAGGATATGAAAACAACTTTTAAATTAGCATTTGTGGCTTGCCTGATGATGCTCTCTTCGGCTTGCCATGCCCAGAAGCCTATACCGGCTATCGACCAGGCTTTTGATAAATTCGTTCAGGATTTATCGCAAGACGACCTCGTTACTTCTTCCACGATGAATACCTATAATATAGGTATGATGAAGGGATTTGAGTTTGCCGTTCCTAGGAAGAAGCAGAAAATGGTGGATACCTTTCATAAGGCTTTGTTGAGTAATAGTCGCCTCGCTTATATCAGTTTTACCAAGAAAGCGGGTTCTGCCAGCATTGAGACGAATCGGGTGGGATATGGCAATAACAATTCCACGACCTACTTGTTTGGCGCTCACAAGGACCGCAACTATAACCTGCAGTATATCCGTAACTGCAAGGATTCTACCATGCGTTATGTTTATGCCTTGGTATGGTATCCGGGAAAGGATGATATGGTATTGGGTAGTGTCTATAAGTTCTACTCCAAGGATCCGCAAACCTATAAGAAGCCATTATCTTATAAGATGAATGCTGTTCAAGGTTTGGATTCTCTTGTTTCTCTAGGCAACATCAGGTATAACAAAAATCTGGTTCGCAGTTATGACTTGGAGATGACTCCGCCAAAGGATGCAGCAGAGTTTATAATGCAACTCAACACGCTCCGTGCTGCCTTTAAGAATGCCAGAGACCAATACCCTTATTTTGGAAATCAGGTGACTCGGCGTACCCTCCAGACGGGCATTGCCAACAAAATAGTCAAGCTTTGTAAGGGATACGGCAAGTTGCTGAATGCTGACGAGAAGAAATTCTGCGCCTCTTCGCTGAATAAGATGAAGAAGGATACAGACGATGAATATCTGCAGAGTCTTCTGGAATTGACTGCCAATTCTTTGAGGAAGTAGCAAGTTCTGGAGGTATAAACTGAGGAAAAAGTGAAACTCTCTCTCTTAAAATACCGCTTTAAAGCGATATTTTCTCTAAAATTATCATTTTCTAGACTTCGGTCTTGTTATAATTTCGTAACTTTGTACGCAAAAAGTAAACGATATGACTAAGAAATTGATAATGATATTAGGCTTGGTGCTTTCATCCATATTGATGAAAGCCCAGGCTTTTTTTGTGCCTTTCCCGAAGGCTGGCGACAAGTATTGGCAGAAGCAGGTGCCCGTGGCGATGCGCAACGACTATATCCGGTTGGGCAATCTCTATCAGAAGAAACCTTGGAATGCCATCCCTGCTGAAACTTTTGCCGAGTTCCGAACCAATGGTAACCGTACCCGATACGAGGAAGCTAGCTTTGGTATCAGAAAACAGTTTGTCTGTCTGGTGATGGCAGAAATCATGCAGGGCAGGGGGCGTTTTCTGCCTTCCATCCGCAAAGGCTTACATTATTTTATAGAGAAGGAACCTTGGTGGGGAATCCCGGCACATTATCCGAAAGACCATCCTGAAAAGGATATCCAGCCGGTTGATCTCTTCAATGCAGAGACGGCAGGCATGCTTGCATGGACCCTCTATATGCTGGAAGATGAAATCAACAGGAAGGAAAAGGGACTCTGCGATCAGGTGAGAAACGAGATAGATCGCCGATTCCTGCAACCGGTGTTGAACCAGCCGCAGGGCTGGAAGAACAATGCCAACAACTGGAATACCTGGATTACGAGTAACTGGTTGGAAACTGTATTGATTTGCGAATCAGATGCCAAGCAGCGAGATGCTGCCTTCAAGGGAGTGCAGCAATGTCTGCGAACCTTTCTGAAGGGTTATCCCGATGATGGCGGTTGCGAGGAAGGTGTCAGCTACTGGGACTGTGCCGGAGCCTCGTTCTTCGAGTCGCTCTATTTCATGCAGTTTGCTCCTAAGCAGGCTGTCCTGACATTGAATGAAGCTCAGAAGAAGAAGGTGGAGAACATGGGTAGGTTCATCACTACGATGTATATCAACGACCTTACTTTTGTGAATTTCTCGGATGCCCAGGCTCAGAACGTTCCGAACATCAACATCCTCTTTCCTTATGGTGCCTATCTCCAGAACCTGCAGATGATGCAGCTGGCAGCTTATGTGGGCAAGAAATACCAATATACCCTCAAGCCTACTACGCTTTTCCTGAAATCGGGCAACTATCCGAAGCTGGGCAGGGAACTGATGCTCCTCTCCATGCTGCCGAAGTATCAGGAAACTGCAGCTGTAGAGCCAAAGACGGAAGATGTTTATCTGGAAAACTCGCAGATTATGGTGGCGAGAAACAAGAACTGGTTTGTGGCTGCAAAAGGTGGTAACAATGCCGAAAGCCATAACCATAATGATATCGGAAACTTTATTGTTTATCACAACAATCAGCCGGTGGTTATCGACCTGGGCCGTGATACCTATACCTCGAAGTCGTTCAGCAACCAGCGTTTTGAGCTGATGAACTGCCGTTCGGCTTATCACAATGTGCCGATTATCAACGGATTGGAGCAGAAGGATGGCAAGAAGTATCGTGCCGAGAAAGTGAGCCATCGCTTTGCCGAAGGTGTTTCCTCCTTGTCGTTGAATCTCGAAAAGGCTTATACCGAAGGAGCGCATGTGGAGAAATGGCAGCGTAATATCGCCCTGGACAGAGAATATAACTGGGTGGAAATCACCGAGCAGTATAAGCTCGATTCCCTGCAGATAGAGAAGGACCGACTGAATGGTCAGGTCTTTGATAATCAGATTATCCTGATGGCGTATGGCAAGCCAGTGGTTCAAAAGGCAGGCAGAATCCTTCTGCAAGGTGGTATGGTTCGTCTGGAATATGATGCGCAGTATCTTTCGGCATCTGTAGAAAAGGTGCAGATGACGGATGGCATCATGAAGACGCAATGGAAGGATAACATCTATCGCATCATTTTGCGACTGAACGATAACTATCCGATGGCAAAAGTGAAATACCGGTTCGTGAAATGATTTTTTTGTGAGAAATAGAAAGGGTCTATATGCCACGATGAACAGGTGGCGTATAGACCCTTGATTATATGGTGATATTCGTAATCTACCTGGCATCAAACCAAAGTCGTCATTTTCAAAAAATCTCGCAGATGAATGTGCTTAATGCCATCAATATTGGTTTGACTGTAAAGCCTATCCATAGAAATCACGTATTTGGGATGACTGTCTTTTATCAATTTCAAATTGCCGAATTCACGCTCTACCGTTTCCTCAGAAGCCAGCAGATAGGTAACTTGCACATACGCTACACTATCCGCTTTCTCGGCAACAAAATCAATCTCAGCCTTATACATCTGACCAACATATACTTTATAACCCATCCTGCACAAATGGATATATACAGCGTTCTCCATCACCTTTTCTATATCAAAACGCCTGTTGCCACCTATAATATGATTCCTGATTCCCAGGTCTTCGAAATAGAACTTGTCTCCTAACTCGAAAAGTCGCTTGCCATGAATGTCGTATCTGTTGACTCGATCGATAATAAAAGCATTGCTTAAATACTCCAAATACGTGAGAATCATCTTGGCAGACGTTTCGGTGTTCTGGCTCTTCAGAAATTTTACAATACTCGTTGCAGAGAATTGTTTACCGATATTATCGCTCACAAACTTCAGTAGCGTTCGCAGCAATGGTATATTTCTGATGTTTTCTCGCTCTATGATATCACGAAGCACTATTGTATTATACACATTGTCAAGATAATCTTCTACCAAATCAGTATTTTCCAACCCTAAATTGCGCAACTGAGGGAGCCCGCCATACTGCAGATATAGGTTCAAGGAAGCATCATCATCCTTCAGTTCATGGAACGTCAGGAACTCTTCATAACAGAGTCCTCGAATGCGATAAGCTATATATCTGCCTCTCAAGCGAGTTGCCAGTTCGCCCGACAGCATCTTGGCATTGCTGCCGGTAATCATAATCTGGCAGGTATCATCCGATTGGATACTGAGGAGTGCTTTCTCGAAATCAGAAATTTCCTGCACCTCATCAATAAACAGATAGTTTTCCTTACCCTCAACGATGTTGGCTGCTACATAAGCCTCCAGATCCTGATAGTTGGCTATCATATCAAATGAGGTTTTCTCCTTATCTATATAGATAACGTGATTTTCTTCATTCTCAGCGATGTGATTATAAATTCGCCGCATCACACAACTCTTGCCGACACGCCTCTGGCCCGTCAATGCAATCATCATTCCACGTCCAAACATGCGTTCGATACGATTGGAATACCCTAGTCTTTCTAATATTTTTTGTTTCATACGAGTAAAACTTTTCGCAAAGATACTCTTTTTGTTTCACATAAGTAACAAAAACGATAGATTTTTTGTTTTTATTACTTATAATTAACAGGTTTGATATCTTTCAGTTGCTCAGCATACTCCTTCGGGAAGATGCCGAACTCCTTCTTGAAGCATTTGGAGAAATACTTCGGCGTGTTGAAGCCCACCTGGGTTGCCACATCGCTGATCAGAATGTTAGGGTTCGACCGGATGATGCGCTGAGCCTCCTTCAGGCGGATGCTGGTGATGAAGGCAATGACCGTTTGCCCTGTTGTGGCTTTCACCTTATTATATAGGGTGGATTCGCCCATCGCCATATCCTTGGCAAATGCCTCGCGGTTGTAATCGCCATCTGCAAGATGTTGCATCACTACCTCTGTGGCACGAGTGATGAATGCCTGGTCTGGGTTGCTCAAATGTAATGCAGCCTGTGCTTCGTCCTCAGCGCTTGTCTGGAGCGAAATTTCAGCCTGAATCTTTTCTATCATCTTCTTGCGGTTGGCAAGCAGGGCATTGATGCGGACTTCCAGTTCGTCAAACTTGAACGGCTTGGTGATATAGGCGTCTGCTCCTACGGCATAAGCCTCGGTCTTGTCCTCTTCCTTGTTCTTGGCGGTGAGCAGGATGATAGGCAGCTGCCAGAAGCTCTTGTCAGACTTGAGCTGCTTGGTCAGTTCGATACCGTCCATAATCGGCATCATCACGTCGCTCACCACGAGGTCGAGTTTCTCCTTCATGATGATGTTCATTGCCTGCTTTCCGTTCTTTGCCGTAAACACATGATAGTTCTTGCTCAGTACCTGCAGCATCAGGGCGAGCAATTCCTCGTTGTCCTCAACCACCAGAATCTTGCTCGCATTCTTTCTGATGAAGATGCTCTGGTGGACTGGTGTCAGCTTAGGTTTGTCTTCAGAAGCAGGTTGGGATTCCTGCTCCGTTTCCTGGCTTGCCTGTCTGATGGCTTCCTGGTTTACAGCATTTGGTTTGTCAGAATTGTCGATTTCATCTGGTGCATACGCACTCTTCTTGATAGGCAGGGTAATGGTGAAGGTAGTGCCTTCGCCTTCCTGGCTTTCACATTGGATGTCGCCATGATGCAGTTTCACCAGGTCGTGGGTCAGCGACAGACCGATACCGGTTCCCGGCATGTTCTGCTTGCGGTAGTCGCCATCGAAGAATCGGGTGTAGAGATGCTTCATCTTCTCCTTCGACATACCGATGCCATTATCCGAGATGGTGATGACCGCCTGCTCCTTGCTGAGGCTGAGCGATACATCAATCTTGCCTCCCACCTTATTATATTTAATGGCGTTGGAGAGCAGATTGTAGATAATCTTATCTATCTTGTCGGCATCAAACCATGCTGCGCCTTCTGCCTTCGGCTTCTCCAGAGATAGCGTAACCTTCTGATGTTCAGCCATCGGACGGATATTCTCGCAAGCTTCTTCTATGAACGAAATCAGGTTTCTGCGGCTCACGAGCAGATGCAGCTGTCCTGCCTGCGACTTTCTCACTTCCAGAATCTGTCGTAGGAGTCGGGTGGTGCGGTTGATGTTGCTGTCCATCACCAGATAGTCTTCCTCATACTGTGGTGCCATCGCCTTGAGCTTGTAGATGGTGGCAGAGATGACGGTAAGAGGGGTGAGCAGCTCGTGGGTGATATTCGTAAGGATGACGCCCATCTGTAGGCTGTTTCTGGTCTTCACTCTTTCCTTGTACCAGCGTGCCGCAGCAAAGATGCAGCCAATGAGCATCAGGATATAGAACATGAAGGCTATGCGGGAAGCATACCATGGCGGCAAAACCTGGATGGCGATGGTGTATGGCAGTTCCTGCCACTTGCCGTAGCCGTCTGTAGCTTTCACCCTCAGGTGATAGGTTCCGGAAGGAAGATTCTGGAAGACTGCCTTATGGACACCTTTGGCGCAGTACTGCCAGTCTTCGTCATAACCTTCCAGCTGGTAGGCATATACGTTTTTCTCTGTATTGCCGTAGGTAAGGAGAGAAAATTCTACGGAGAATTTCTTCACCCTTGCCGGAATCGTGATTTTGCGGGTATAGGCAGGCATTTCTTTCGAAATCTCTTCCTTGTTGATAGAATCGAGCTGATCGAAAGGCTGGTCATCAATGATGATGTCTGTTATCACCAGTTTCGGACTTCTATTTCCTTTTTGTTTAACCTTCATGGACGGCATGAACGAGAAGAAGCTGGTCCGGCTTCCGAAGAAGAGCTCCTTTCCATACTTGTATGCCGTATTTGGCGAGAAGAGAACATTTCCTATGCCGTCCTCGCTGGTAAAGTAGGTGATGTCCTGCGGTTTTTCGCTGTCATTGCCCCAGATGATGTTCACGAGGGCATAGTCGGTGGTGAGCCAGAGATTGCCCTTCTCATCTTCCTTGATGGTGAGCACACGGTCGCCCGGCAGATGATATTCATGGTTCTTCGGTTCAAAACGGTCTTCCACCTTATTATATAGGAAGAGTCCGCCACTGTTGGAGATAGCCCAGAGCCTTTCTCTCGAGTCTTCGAGGCAGGCGATGGCATCATCAATGGCAAAGTTATGATGGTCTGGATTATACTGTTTGAATTTCAAAGTCTTCTTGTTCCTGGCGTTGCCCGATATGCGTATGATACCTTCATTATCGGTAGCCAGCCAGATGTTTCCTTGCTTATCTTGCGAGATATGGCGGATGTCGCATGAGGTTAAGTTCTTCTTTCCCTCCTTCATCGTGATCCGATGTCCCTGATTGTTTGGAGTTACGATGCTCAAGCCGTTGCGCTGTCCTATCCACATTACTTTATCTTTCGATTCGAACAAGGTGTTGACGAAATTATCCTGTATGATGGACGGATGCTTTTCGTGCGTAATTTGATAGGCTGGTTTACCCAAAGGCTTGACGATGACGCCATAATTGTTGTTGGCTATCCAGATTTCTCCATTGCTTCTCTGGGCAATATCCGAGATACTTGTGGTAAAGGCTCTGGATGGGATGTCAGAAAATCCCGGAATTTCCTGGTTGAAGAGTGTTTTACCTGTCTTTCGGTTGTGCAGGGCTATGCCGTATGGATTCAATCCCAGCCAGAAATTTTCGCCATCGGCAGTGAGTATGGAATATACGTAGTTGATGGTGAGATGAGTATGACTGGTATCGAGATTCCAGAGTTTGAACAGCGATGGCTGGGTGTTAACCTGCAGAATACCGTTGTTCTGCGTACAGAGCCAGATATTTCCCTTGCCATCGGTAGCGATGTCGTTGTTGAAGTTGAGAGGGTTGTTGCCGATAGAGGTATATCCTTTCCATTCAGCATTAGGCATATCTTCTTCGAGATAGCACACACCTTCTCGGGTACATGCCCAGAGCGTTTTTGTTACAGGGTCGTGTACTATCTTATAGAAGGTATCAAAATGGTTGGTGCTATACGGGTATTGATGCATTTCCGGCTGTCGCACATTCCCCGGATTATCTAGACGCATAACGCCATATCCCCAGGTTCCCACCCACAGGTGGTTGTGCTTGTCGAGGAAGAGGGAGTAGGCGGAATTGGTGGTGTTGAGTCGGGGATAACTGTAGAAGGTGTTGCCTCCACGGCGGAAGCGCATGAGTCCTGCCGACCAGGTACCAATGAGCAGGTCGCCGTTTCTGTCTTCTATGATGGCTTTCACGCTATAGCCGGGCATTTTTTTTCTGCTGCCATCCTCATCAATGAGCCATGCATTCTTATTATTATAGGTATAGAACGTCTCTGTCTTGGAATTGAAGTAGGAGAGACCGCCATCAGTTCCAATCCATAAAGTTCCATCTTTTGATACGAAGAGGGTATAGATGATGCGCTGAGATTCATCTGGCAGGAAGAAAGTCTTGAACTTTCCAGTGCGCTTGTTCATTCTTACCAGACCATTGCGTGTACCCAGCCAGAGATTATCCTGATGATCTTCGGCTATGGACCGGATGGTATTATTGGGTAGTATGCCTGGCTGGTAAGCATTCGTCTTGTAGGTTTTCACATGATAGCCATCGTAAGATTTCACTCCGGCATTGGTTCCCACCCACATCATACCTTCCTTATCGAAGAGCATACAGCTAGCCTCTTCGGTAGGCGCAATGGTGATAGGAGGGAGATAACGGTATGGAAAATCCTGTGCTTTGACCTGGGAGACAAAGCATATCAGACAGACTAGAATGTGTATAAATGTAGATTTCATGTCTTATATTTATTAATCGTCGGTTTCTTAAATTTTACTGCAAAGATATAAAGAATTTAGTAAAAAGGGCAAAAATAAGTGGTTTTTAACGATATGTTCCCTATGATTACCGATTTTTTCTCCTTATATTAACAAAAAAGAACGACTTTTGCACCTAGAACAACGAACATTCTATGTGTGAGATTTGTTAAATCCGCAAATGACAAGCGAGAATAAACTGAAAGTATATAACTAACAAAAATGTACAACTAATGGAAAATGTAAATCTAAACATCACGTCTAGAAGATTGATGGCGTTAGCTGCTATAGCCTCAGGCTTAGCTCTCTCTCCTCAGTCTGTTATGGCTGTTCCTTCTGTACAGATTGTACAGCAGTCAGGTAAGGTACAAGGTACAGTCGTTGATAGCAACGGTGAACCTATTATCGGTGCTACCGTAAAAGTGGGGGGGCAAAAAGGAGGTACAGTTACTGACCTTGATGGTAACTTTACTCTGAACGCAGCTCCTGGTTCAACTTTAGAAATCTCCTATATTGGTTTTAAAACACAGACCATTAAGGTCGGTAAAGGACCAGTAAAGGTAACGTTACAGGACGATAACCAGACACTCAATGAGGTGGTTGTCGTAGGCTATGGTGTCCAGAAAAAGTCGGATGTTACGGGGTCTGTAACATCTGTAAACAAAGAACGCCTTGAGAAACTTCCTGTTACTAACGTGCTGCAGGCTGTTCAGGGCGCGGCAGCCGGTGTAACCATTACTCAAAGTTCTTCCATTCCAGGTGATGCTCCAAGTGCATTGGTACGTGGTCAAAACTCTATTAATGCTAATTCAGGACCATACATCGTAGTTGATGGTGTGCCTATCAACAAGACTGGTGGTTCTCTCAATGATATTGCACCTTCTGATATCGAATCAATGGAAATCTTGAAAGATGCTTCTGCCACAGCTATTTATGGTACCAATGGTGCCAATGGTGTTATTCTGATTACTACCAAGCATGGTAAATCAGGAAAACCTACTATCAGATATAGTGGCTATATCGGTTTAGAAGATTTTTCTCATAAATTGAAGTTCTGCGATGGAAACCAGATTATCCAGCGTTACAAGGATTATATTGCTATCAATCCTGGTGAGAGCATGTATAATGAAAATGTTAAGTATGCAAATGAAGCTGAAAATTATGAGAAGGGTATTCAGACAGATTGGATTTATGATGAAGCTTCACAAACAGGAATTATCACAGACCATAATATCAGTGTAGCAGGTGGTGCAGAAAGAGTCAGATACTATGTTTCTGGTGATTATCTGAGCCAAAAAGGTGTATTGAAGGGATTCAACTATAAACGTTATTCTCTCCGCACCAATATTGATATGGATGTTACCGATTATCTGAAGGTGGGAACTAACACCTATATTGCATCTCATAACCGTGATGGAGGACGTGTTAATTTCTTGAATGCAGAGGCTATGTCTCCTTGGGGAAAGATGTATAATGAAGATGGTAGCTACTGCATTTATCCTATGTATTCTGAGCAGTTGTGGGCCAATCCTATGATCGGTCAGACCAAGCAGGCAGAACGTCGTCAATGGAATGTTAGCATCAATGGTTTTGCTGAAATGGATTTCGGAAACATCTGGAAACCATTAGCTGGCTTGAAATATAAACTCAATGCAGGTTTCTCTTATGCGCCAGCCCGTACAAATACCTATACAGGTGCTGCAGCTAATGATCTGAATGGAACTGGTGAAATCATCAACAAGGATACTCAGACCTATACTATCGAGAATATCCTTACTTATGCAAAGGATATCGAAAAGCATCATTTCGATTTAACGGGATTGTATGCTGCTTCTCGTAAAAAATATTCTGAGTCAACAGCTAAAGGTAGCAAGTTTATCAATGATGACCTCGGATTTGATAATTTGGAAGGTGCAGAGTCTGCTTCTGTGAAATCTTATGCAGATTTATACACTACCGTTTCACAAATGGGACGTTTGAACTATTCTTATGATAGTCGTTATCTGTTTACATTTACTGTACGTCGTGACGGTTCTTCTGTATTTGGAGAGAATAACAAGTATGGTGTATTCCCTTCTGTAGCATTGGGTTGGAATATTGCAAACGAACAGTTCATGCAGAAGTCTCAGAATTGGCTGAATAACTTAAAGCTTCGTCTTTCATATGGTAAATCAGGTAATGAGGCAATCGGCGTATATCAGACATTGATGAAAATGGACGTGAAAAAATTTGCTATGGGTAAAAATTCTGTAGTAGGTCTTGTTCCAAATAGTCGTATGGGTAATTCCAACCTCTCTTGGGAGACTACCAAAACTTTCAATGTTGGATTAGACTTTGGACTGTTGAATAATCGTATCAATGGAAACTTGGATATTTACACTTCAACAACAACAGGTTTGCTTCTGAAGCGTAATTTGCCTAAGGTGTCAGGCTTCAGTGATGTATATGCCAATATGGGTAAAACAGCCAACAAGGGTGTAGAATTTACTGTAAACTCAAAGAATATTGTTACCAAGGACTTTACTTGGGGAACAACTTTGGTATTCTCATGGAACCAAAACCGAATCAAGGATCTCTATGGTGATGGTAAGGACGATTTGGGCAACCGTTGGTTCATAGGTCAGCCTATCGGTGTAATCTATGATTATGATATGGTAGGAATCTGGCAGGAAGATGAAATAGCCGCTGGATTACATAAGAAATGGGATCCGGTAGCAGAAGCTGGTGACGTAAAGTTGGCAGACCGTAATAACGATGGCAAGATAGATGATAACGACCGACATGTTAAGGGACAGACTACTCCAAAATGGATTGGAGGTATTACCAATACCTTTACCTACAAAGGCTTGTCCCTGAGTGTATTCATCCAAACTGTGCAGGGAATGAAGAATAATAATAATCTTATTGGTATGGCTGGAGATGAGATGGGGCGTCGTAATACAACTACAGAGATTGGCTACTGGACTCCAGAGAATAAGAGTAATGAATGGCGTTCTTTGCGCAAAAACTCAAATAAACATGGATATGGATTTGCCCAGAATGCAAGCTTTACCCGTGTTAAAGATGTTACATTGAGTTATGCTTTCCCAGAAACAACCATGCATAAAGTGGGATTAGGTGGCTTGACTGTATACTTCACTGGTCGCAACCTTTTCACCTTTACCGACTGGATTGGATGGGATCCTGAAACCCGCCAGGATGGACGTGGATCAGGAAAATGGGAAGACAACTATCCAATGACAAAGAGTTATACATTCGGAATCAACTTGACATTCTAAAATTGAAAACAATGAAACTAAATAAGATTATAATTGCTTCTGCAGTAGCCTCTGTATTGGCATTGGGAAGCACATCATGTAGCGATAGCTTTCTTGATGAGAAAATGTACTCTAACTATGGAACCGATGTTTCTGATGTGAATGCTAAAGTTTTAGGTTTACACTATCAGATAGGTCAACTTTTAGAAATATCATGGCCTCAAGGTTTCTGGGGTATTTGGCAGGATGGTACAGATGTCGGTGCTCCTGGCGACACAGAGGGTTCAGAGGTTCCATTCTATAAGTATGGAGAGCTGAACTCTGAGAGTTTAGGCGTACGTCTTTATTGGGAAAGACTATATAGCATCATCAATGGTGCAAATCAAATTATCTCAGCCAATGGAGAAGATGCCAGTGCTACAGCGTGTGTAGCAGAAGCTAAATTTTTCCGTGCTTATTGTTATAACAAGTTGGTTACTGGTTGGGGAGCAGTTCCTTTGATAACAGAGTCTGCGTCTAATCCAAAAACAGACTATACTCGTACACCTGTGGCAGAGATTGACGTTCAGATAGAGAAGGATATCACTGAGGCTATTGCAGGTCTTCCTGAAGTGAATGCATTGACAAAAGAATCACGAATTAGCAAGGATGCAGCTCGTATGGTTGCAGCAGAAGCTTTTCTTCGCATAGGTATGCGTGACAACTCATACTATAAGAAAGCTGAAGATGCTATAACCCCAACAATTACCAGTGGAAATTACAAGCTGATTTCTGAACGTTATGGTAAATTTACGGGTGAGGCTGGTGATTACTATCATGATATGTTCCGTTGGGGAAATCAACGCCGAAGCCAAGGTAATACCGAAGGAATATGGACTTATGAACAGGAATATAATACTTCTGTATCTGGCGGTACTATTGACAATGCACAGCAGCGTCGTAACTGGGTTCCTGCCTTCCACAAGTTATCAGACTTTATGCAGAATGCTGATTCTATAGGTGGACGTGGAAACGGTCGCCTTCGTTTGAGTAACTATGTAAAATATGGAATTTTTGAGGAAGGTGACATCCGTAACTCCAACTTCAATATCCGTCGTACCATCTATTGTAACAAGCAACCGAAGGCAGATAAGGCAACCATTGGTATCAATGCTAATGGATATTGGGAAAATGACGAAAGTAAAGTTGTCAAGAAGATTACAATTGGATTGGGTGATAAAGTATATTGCCATGAAGCAGACACTTTGAATGTAATGTATCCACATACAACAAAGTGGGGTGCATACGACCCTACAGATGACTTTGGATATGCAATGGTCAAGGATATTCCTTTGATGCGATTCGCTGAAGCCTACCTGTTAAGAGCAGAAGCTCGTTTCCGTCAGGGCAATAGTCAGGGGGCAGCTGATGATATCAATGTTCTCCGTGACCGTGCATTCAAGGATTATCGACAGATTGCTCCTGGAGCTGGCAAGGTTAGTGCTTCTGATATTTCCATCGATTTTATCCTTGATGAGCGTATCCGAGAACTGGTAGGCGAGGAAAACCGACGCTTCACATTAATGAGAACAGGACAACTTGCTAATCGTGTTAATATGATGGTTACCAAGTGGGCAGAGAAATCAGAAAATAAGAGAATCTCTGGCTTTGATGCAAATAAGCATATCTTATTACCGATTCCTTTGACCGAGATTCAGCTTAACAAGGATGCTAAATTGGAGCAAAATCCAGGTTATGAGGTTGATGAAAAATAATATTTTTATCTGCTAAATATGAAGTAAGAGGGTGTGTCATAAGTTAATGATGCACCCTTTTTGTCGTTTCTATGAAGCTGTATTTATAAATACTATTGATGCAAAGATTCTAAATACATCATACATCATTTCGCGCAGAATGGTGATAGGAAAAGCCATCTATGGTAAATAACAAATTTGTAGAGGGGGAGAAGTGATGATTTGCATTTGTTTTCCTGCATTTTCCCGATTTGTATCCCTTTTATACCGAATATTAGACCCCGAAAAGGGGCTTTTTCTTTAATTTTGCAATCGGAATAAACAATTAGCGTATTCACTAACTTAATAATAACTTCAGTAAAATGAATAAACTATTCGTATTTATCATGTTGTGGATGATGTCTTGTCTCCCAACCCTGGCACAGGCTCCGATGGACGGAGGCGTGTGGAAGGATAATACCGGCAAGCATATCAATGCTCATGGTGGCAACATCTTCAACTACAAAGGTACCTATTATTGGTATGGCGAAAGCCGCTCGGAGGATGGCAAGCCTTACAGCTCTCTCGGCGTAAGCTGCTTCACTTCCAAGGATCTCAAGAACTGGAAGAATCATGGATTGGTGCTTCCTGTATCCAAAGAAGCAGGCAGCGACATTGAGGGCGGATGCATCATCGAACGTCCGAAGGTTCTCTACAACAAGAAGACCAAGAAGTTCGTGATGTGGTTCCATCTCGAACTGAAGGGTAGGGGATATGGTGCAGCCCGCTATGGTGTGGCTACCAGCGATACTCCTTTCGGACCTTTCAAGTTCATCTGTTCTGGAAGAGTGAATCCGGGCATCTATCCTGTAGGGTTCGCCAAGCCAGATACTACCGACCTCAAGCATCAGCTTCTCTTCCCGGAACTGAAGAGCTGGTGGACTCCGGAATGGCGCAAGCAGATAGAGCGCGGCATGTTCTGGATGAGAGACTTCGAGGGAGGACAGATGTCAAGAGACATGACCATCTTCATCGACGATGATGGCAAGGCTTACCACATCTATTCTTCTGAAGAAAACCTGACACTCCAGATTGCACAGTTGACAGACGACTACATGCAGCACAACGGCAGCTATGTACGTGTGGCAGCAGGTGGACAGAACGAGGCTCCTACCATCTTCAAACAGGATGGCATCTATTGGATGATTACCAGTGGATGTACCGGATGGGCTCCAAATGCAGCCCGCATGTTCAAGGCTAAGAATATCTACGGTCCTTGGGAACAGTTGCCTAATCCTTGCCGTGGCGAGGGTGCCGACAAGACCTTCGGTGCTCAGGGCACCTTTATATATAAGGTGGAAACAGCAGCACAGAAGAAGATGTTCCATGGTGCCGACTATGTGTTCATGGCAGACATGTGGAATCCTAAACACTTGAGTGACAGTAGACACTTGTGGGTACCAATTTCTTGGGAAAACGGTGCACCAGTGTTGAAAAAACAATAAAAAATACGGTCGCTCTGCTTGTTTATAATTAATTATACATATCTTTGCAGTTGCTTAGCTGAGGCTACTGGCAACTTTCAACTTACAATTATTAATAACAACAAACAATATACAACTATCTATGAATTATATATTTAAAAGTATCATGATGACCCTCGTCTTGGCGCTGGTTCCTTTCATGGGAATTTCTGCTAAGAAGAAGGCAGTTCAGCAGAGCGACCGCCAATATTGGTGCTCGCTTGCCTACAAGATGGCTCAGCCTGTTCTGGAAAACATGGCTAAGGGCGAGTTGCAGAAGAACATGCAGACTGAGTTCAGTCCCAGCTTCGACAACCGCAACAAGAAGGTGCTCTATATGGAGTGCTTCGGCAGACTGATGGCTGGCGTGGCTCCATGGCTCACTCTTCCAGATGATGCTACTGCCGAAGGTAAGCAGCGCAAGCAGTTGCGTGAATGGGCTTTGGCTTCTTACAAGAATGCCGTAGACCCTCAGAGTCCTGACTATCTCTGTTGGGGCATCGGCGGTCAGAACCTGGTTGATGCAGCCTATGTCGCCGAGAGTTTCCTCCGTGCTTACGATACACTCTGGATGCCTTTGGATGAGGTGACCAAGCAGCGATACCTGAAGGAGTTTGCCAAGCTCCGCCACATCGATCCTCCTTATACCAACTGGCTTCTCTTCTCTTCTACCATCGAGAGTTTCATGGCAAAGGCGGGTGGCGATTTCGATGAATATCGCGTCAATTCTGCCTGCCGCAAGGTAGAGGAGTGGTATGTTGGTGATGGCTGGTATGCTGACGGTCCTGTATTCGCTTTCGATTACTACAGCAGCTACGTGTTCCATCCTATGTATCTGGAGACACTCCAGGCGATGGTAGATGCCAAGGTGAATTCCCGCCTCGACTATCAGAAGTACTACGACCGGGAGTTGAAGCGCTGCCAGAAGTACAGCATCATCCTCGAGAGATTCATCTCTCCGGAAGGAACCTTCCCGGCTTTCGGCAGAAGCATTCCTTACCGCATGGCAACTATGCAGCCGCTTGCTCTGATGGCATGGTATCAGAAGTTGCCTAAGGATTTGAGCAATGGTCAGGTTCGTGCAGCCCTGACCAAGGTGCTCCATCGCATGTTCGATAAGCAGAATAACTTCAATGAGAAGGGTTTTCTCTCTATCGGTTTCTGCGGAAACAGCCAGAAGGACGTAGCCGACTGGTACACCAACAACGGTTCGCTCTATATGACCACCCTTGCCTTCATGCCTCTCGGCTTGCCTGCCGATCATCCGTTCTGGACAGATGCAGCACAGCCTTGGACCCAGGTGAAGGCATGGAATAATCAGCAGTTCCCTAAGGATCATCAGTGGAAGGACGAGATAGTAACCAAGGACAAGTGGTAATTTATAATTGATAATTAATCATGCGCAAGATATTGATGATGTTGGCAGCTGCAGCCTTGGCTTTGCCTTTGAGTGCAGCACAGCCAGCCAAGAAGACCGCTAAGGTCAAGAAACAGAATAAGAAGGAAGTGAAGGCTTCCAGGAAATGGAATCATGAGCAGGTGGTGGAACTCATCACCAAGGTGAACAACTACTGGCAGGCTAACAACAAGCCTGAGGTTCGTGCCTTCTGGGACAATGCCGCTTATCATACCGGCAACATGGAGGTATATAAGATGCTCAAGGACCAGAAAATGCTCGACTACTCTATCCGTTGGGCTGAACACAACGACTGGACCGGCGCCACAGAGGCAAACCCAGCCAAGTGGAAGTATAAGCCATACGGCGAGGGAAAAGATCACGTTCTCTTCGGCGACTGGCAGATCTGTTTCCAGACCTACATCGACCTCTATAACATCGAGGCTGCCAAGGGAAATGCCGCAGCATCAGAATATATGGTGAAGCGTGCCAAGGAGGTAATGCACTACGAGGCTTACTCTGAGCCAACAGATTATTGGTGGTGGAGCGATGCCCTCTACATGGTGATGCCTGTGATGACCAAGATGTATAAGCTGACCGGCGATACCAAGTATCTCGACAAGCTCTACGATAATCTTCTCACCACCGACGAGATTATGCTCGATAAGGAGACCAACCTCTATTTCCGTGACGGCAAGTACGTTTATCCAAAGCACAAGAGTGCCAACGGAAAGAAAGACTTCTGGGCTCGTGGTGATGGCTGGGTTCTCGCAGGTTTGGCTAAGGTGCTCCAGGATATGCCTAAGGACTACAAGCACTATCAGTTCTTTGTAGATAAGTTCCAGAAGTTGGCTAAGGCGGTAGCTGAAATCCAGCAGCCGGAGGGTTACTGGACCCGTTCGATGATGGATCCTGATCATGCGCCAGGACCAGAGACCAGTGGTACAGCCTTCTTCACCTACGGTATGCTTTGGGGCGTCAACAATGGTTATCTCAACAAGAAGGAGTACAAGAAGGTCATCGACCGTGCCTGGACTTATCTTACAGAGACAGCCGTTCAGCCTGATGGCAAGGTGGGATATGTTCAGCCTATCGGCGAGAGAGCCATCCCTGGTCAGACCGTAGATGCCAACTCTCAGGCAAACTTCGGTGTGGGAGCCATGCTTCTCACAGCCTGCGAATATGATAAGTATCTTGCCATCAAGTAAGATGCCTATATATAATAAGGTATAGGTGGACCCTATATATATTCAAGGTATATATCAATTTAAAATAGTATTAATAACAACTGACAAACATGAAACAGAGACTGTTCGTTACATTAAGTTTGGCAGGATTGGCAATGGCAACCTTTGGTGCAACCAAACCGAAGGCTGCCATTAAGTCGTTGAATAAGACGACCGTCCAGCAGCCAACTTACACAGAATGGCACGACCTTCAGGTGAATGCCATCAACCGTTTTCCGTTGCACACCAATTTCTTCACCTATCTGGCAGATGACTGGGTTTCTGAGAAAGACGGTAAGATTGTGAGCAAGGATATCCTGCACATGAACAAGACGGAAAGCAAGTATTTTCTTTCGCTCGACGGAACCTGGAAGTTCAACTGGGTGGCTAATGCTGACCAGCGTCCTACCGACTTCTACAAGGAAGATCTTGATGATTCCAAATGGAAGACCATGAATCTGCCTGGCATCTGGGAGATGAACGGATTCGGTGATCCGGAATATGTGAACGTAGGCTTCGGCTGGCGCGGACATTTCGACCAGCAGCCACCAGCAGTTCCTACCAAGGACAACCATGTAGGTTCTTACCGCCGTATCATCGACATCCCTGCCAACTGGGATGGCAAGCAGGTAGTAGCTCATTTCGGTAGCGTTACTTCCAACATCTATCTCTATGTAAACGGCAAGTTTGCCGGTTATGCAGAGGATAGCAAGGTAGCTGCCGAGTTTGACATCACTCCTTATCTGAAGAAGGGCAAGAATCTGATTGCCTTCCAGACCTTCCGCTGGTGTGATGGTTCCTGGGATGAGGATCAGGACTTCTGGCGCTTGAGTGGTGTGGCTCGTGAGAGCTATCTCTTTGCCCGCGATGCCAAGTTGCATTTGGAGGATATCCGTGTTACTCCTGACCTTGTAAACAACTACAAGGATGGTGTGCTCAATATCTCTACCAAGGTAAAGGGTAACGGCAAGCTCGTCTTCACCCTCTTCGATAAGGACGGCAAGCAGGTAGCAACCACTACTGGCGTAGCCAAGAATGGTACTGCCAATTTCTCTCTTCAGGTAGCTAATCCTCAGAAGTGGAGTGCCGAGACACCTTATTTATATACACTGCAGGTTTCCCTGATGGGTGCTCAGAAGAAGGACGCTATGAAGGCGGCTAGCATGACTCCTGTCAAGGTTGGTTTCCGCAAGGTGGAAATCAAGAACAAGCAGTTCCTTGTCAACGGTCAGCCTGTGCTCATCAAGGGTGCCAACCGTCATGAGATGGACCCTGACGGAGGTTACGTATTGAGCATGGAGCGCATGATTCAGGATATCAAGATTATGAAGCGCCTGAATATCAACGCTGTCCGTACCTGCCACTATCCTGATGATCCACGCTGGTATGAGCTCTGCGATGAGTATGGTATCTATGTGGTTGCTGAGGCTAACCAGGAGAGTCACGGTTTCCAGTATGGCGATGATGCTGCTGCCAAGAAGCCGATGTTTGCCAAGCAGATTATGGAGCGCAACCAGCACAATGTTTCCATGTACTTCAATCATCCTAGCGTCGTAACCTGGAGCTTGGGTAATGAGACTGTGATGGGCGATAACTTCCTGCAGGCTTACAAGTGGGTCAAGAGCCAGGACCAGAGCCGTCCGGTTCAGTATGAGCAGGCTCGCAGAGGCGAGGGTACCGATATCTTCTGCCCTATGTACTATCCTGTAAGTGCTTGTGAAAAGTATGCGAAGGACCCTAACAGTCCGATGCCGCTCATCCAGTGCGAGTACAACCATACTATGGGTAACTCAGGCGGTAACTTGAAGGATTACTGGAATCTGATTCGCAAGTATCCTATCCTCCAGGGTGGTTTCGACTGGGATTTCGTTGACCAGGGCTTGCACCGCAAGGTATTGAAGCCGATGACCATCAAGAATCCTGAGAAGATGAGCAATGAAGAGCTCCGCAAGATAGAATATTGCTACGGTGGCGATTACAACAATTACGACCCTAGCGACAACAACTTCAACTGCAATGGTATCATCGGTCCAGACCGTCAGCTCAATCCTCATGCCTACGAGGTAGCTTACCAGTATCAGAACATCTGGGCTAAGATGGTGAATGCAGAGAAGGGCGAAGTGAGTGTACACAATGAGAACTTCTTCCGCGATTTAGGCAACTATGCCTTGGCATGGAGCCTCATTGAGGATGGCGTGGAGACTCAGAACGGTACCATCGCTGATATCGAAGTGGCTGCCCAGCAGACCAAGAACTTCACCATCCCTTACGACCTTTCTAAGGTAAAGGGCAAGGAGGTGTTCCTCAACATCGACTTCCGTCTGAAGAAGGCTGAACCTCTGATGGAGGCTGGTCAGATTGTGGCTTATGCCCAGCTGGCAGTGAAGGAGAAGAAGTGCTGCGGTCATTGTGCAGACAACATGGCTAAGGCTCAGGACGGCAAGAAGGTGAAGGCTAAGCTCGTCGATAAGAAGGGCGAGCAGGATATCACCGTTACTACTCCTGATCTGACCGTGAAGGTGAACCGTACCACCGGTCTCATCTCTGAATATACCTATCGTGGCAAGTCGCTCCTCGGCGAGGGCGGAACCCTGAAGCCAAACTTCTGGCGTGCTCCTACCGATAATGATTTCGGTGCAGGTCTGCAGAAGAAGTTCAAGGTTTGGAAGAACCCTGTCATGAACCTGAAGGGTGTATCTGTTGAAAAGGATAAGAAGGCAAACACCATCAATATCTGTGCAACCTATGAGATGCCAGAAGTGAAGGGCGAGCTGGAAATCGAATATCTCATCATGCCTAATACCGGTGCGATGAAGGTAAGCCAGGAGTTTGATGCTTCTGATGATGCCAAGGTCAGCGATCTGTTCCGTTTCGGTATGCTGATGCAGTTGCCATACGATATGGACAAGAGCCAGTATTACGGCCGTGGTCCTATCGAGAACTATTCAGACCGTGAGGACTGCATGCGTATCGGAATCTACAGCGATGATGCCGACAACCAGTACTTCCCATACATCCGTCCACAGGAGAGTGGAACCAAGGGCGATATGCGCTGGTGGAACCAGACCGATGCTTCCGGCTTCGGATTCAAGGTGAAGAGCTGCAAGCCATTCTATGCTTCTGCTATCCACTTCGATACAGAAGAATTGGATGATGGTGATGACAAGGATCAGCGTCACAGTTTCAATCTGAAGAAGTCAAAATTCACCAATCTCTTCCTCGATGCAGAGCATTCTGGTGTGGCTGGTGAGAACTCTTGGGGTGCATGGCCTTTGGAGAAATATCGCCTCCATTATGGCGATAAGAACTTCACTTTCGTGCTCATTCCATTAGATAAATAGTAGAAAAACAGGGAATTGGATAAAAATCCAATATATTTAAACAGAAAATCCACCTCATTTGGGGTGGATTTTTTTATCTTTGCAGAAGATTTACTGCACTCGGCAATTTGAAAGCAAGCTTTCATTGCGCTCGTTTGTGTAATCTTTGCACCACCTATCACGGAAAAGTGTAGGTACAGCCTAAAAATAAACAATAACGAACAATATGAGAAAAGCAAAAATTTTCGCAGCAGCATTGCTGGCGATGTCTTCACTCGGAGCTTTCGCACAGCATCAGTTTACTGTTCAGGCTAACAAGCCTGGAGCAGAAATCCAGCCTACCATGTATGGTATCTTCTTCGAGGATATCAACTTCGGTGCCGATGGTGGACTTTATGCAGAGATGGTAGAGAACCGTTCCTTCGAATTTCCACAGCGCCTGATGGGATGGAATACATTCGGAAATGTAACCCTCAGCGACGTAAAACCTGCCTTCGACCGCAATCCTCATTATGTAACACTTGAGAGCGCAGGCGCACGTGAGAAGCAGACCGGTTTGGAGAACCGCGGTTTCTTCGGTATGGGCTTGAAGAAGGATATGAAGTACGATTTTTCTGTTTATGGTCGTCTTCATCTCATCGATGGCAAGCAGGGTAAGATTCGCGTAGAACTCGTCAATTCAAAGAATGATGTCATTGCCAAGCAGGTCATCAACATCACTAATAATAAATGGCAGAAGCTTACTGCTACCCTTACTTCTCCTCAGACCGATCCTAAGGGATTGATGCGAGTATATCTGGAGAAGGGTTCTGAGAGCGTAGACCTCGACCATATCTCTCTCTTCCCAGAGGACAACTGGAATGGTCTCCGTGCCGACCTCGTACAGGATCTTGCCGACCTGAAGCCAGGTATCTTCCGTTTCCCTGGCGGATGTATCGTAGAGGGAACCGACCTCGATACCCGTTACGAGTGGAAGAACTCTGTGGGTGCTCCTGAGAACCGTCCTCTGAACGAGAACCGCTGGAGAGATACCTTCCCACATCGCCTTTTCCCTAACTATTATCAGTCATTGGGCTTGGGCTTCTATGAGTATTTCCTCCTTTCAGAGAAGATTGGTGCTGAGCCATTGCCTATTCTCTCTGTAGGTTTGGCTTGCCAGTATCAGAACGATGATAAGGATCCTAATGCGCATGTAGCAGTCAAGGATCTCCAGAGCTATGTCGATGATGCACTCGATCTCATCGAGTTTGCCAATGGTCCTGTCACCTCCAAGTGGGGTAAGCTCCGTGCCGATATGGGTCATCCAGCACCATTCAATCTGAAGCAGATTGGTATCGGTAACGAGCAGTGGGGACCTATGTATCCTGAGCGTCTGCAGAAGTTCATGGAGCAGATTCATGCCAAGTATCCAAAGATCAAGATCTGCGGTTCATCTGGTCCATCTGCCGACGGCAAGGATTTTGACTACGGTTGGGAGCAGATGCGCAAGTTGGGCGTAGACATGGTGGATGAGCACTACTACAAGAGCCCTGAGTGGTTCCGCAGCAATGCCAGCCGTTACGACAAGTACGACCGCAAGGGTCCTAAGGTCTTTGCCGGTGAGTATGCAGCTCATGCCAAGCACGATCCTAACTCATGGGAGGCTGCGCTTTCTGAGGCTGCTTTCATGACGGGTTTGGAGCGTAATGCCGATGTGGTTTATCAGGCTACCTATGCACCTCTCTTCGCTCATGTAGAGGGATGGCAGTGGCGTCCGGACCTCATCTGGTTCGATAACCTCAGCTCTGTCCGTTCTGCCAACTACTATGTTCAGCAGCTCTACGGCGAGAACAAGGGTACCAATGTGTTGAAACTTACCGAGAACGGCAAGGCTGTAGCAGGCGAGAATGGTCTCTATGCTACCGCTTGTTTCGATAAGACAACCAAGAGCTACATCGTGAAGATTGCCAACACTTCTAACGAGGAGAAGGAAATCAACGTAACCTTCAATGGCATCAAGAAGTTGAACCCTGGTAAGGTAACCGTTCTCCATGCCGACGATATTCAGGCTGAGAACAAGATTGACAACAAGAACGTGGTTGTTCCTGTTGTATCAGATGCTCAGGCTAGCGGTAACGTCCTGAATGTCAAGATGAAGGCAAATAGTTTTGTGGTATATAAATTCTAAGAGTTGGTGCGTTTTTTAACGCAAGTTTTCTGTATAAGGTAAAAAGATGATGAGAATCCCTTGCGGCAGCGATGCCGCAAGGGATTGTTTTTTTCTCCCGATGCCCTTGAAAATACATGGCGACGCAGGATTCTCTGTGTCGGGACGTAGGAATGATTACGTCGCTATGTAGTAAAGTCTACGTCGGGACGTAATTTTGGATGATGCCCAAATCTAGACTTTTACCTTGGGCACTCGATGCCCATAATACGGGCAACGAGTGCCCATTATTTGGTCTCTCGATGCCCGACACTTGGTCCATTCATGCCCATCTGATGGGCATGAATGGACCGCTTAACGGTCTATAACAGACTACCTTACGTTCTTTTATTCCTGATTCTACTTGTCAATCTTTCCTCTTATTCCTAGTTTGTGTTGACATTCTTTACATACTGGAATACTAGACACCAAAGATTTTTTAAAACTGGAATAGTAGACACATCTTTTTTAGCCTTTTAAATCAACTCAAAGCCGAATTTTATGATACTTCTCCTTATTTTATGATACTTTGATGATACTTTTTTGTAAAGATATTAGGAAGTGTCATTTTTGCATATCATTATATATCAATGCTTTATAATAATTTTTCTGCCCGACAATGAGACTTTGATACTTTTTTCACGAAAAAACTTTTTACGCAAGAAAATAAATCTGCAGAACTTTCGCATGTGGTTCTGGTACTTTTGGACCTTCAGCCCGTTCTTGAACCACATGCAAATGTTCAATAATTAACGGATTGTTCCCTTAAAATATCTAATAGTTTTCTTTATTTCGTTCTTTTTTATTAATTTTGTGGACGGAAATAATAGAAATTATATGATAAAGGTCAAATTATATATATTGAGTGTTTTGTTACTGCTGGTTTCATGTACTGGAAATAAAGTCATAGATCAGCAGATAACTAGAGCAGATAGTCTGATGGAAGCCAATTCAGATTCTGCTTTAGTAGCTTTAGGTATGCTTGAAAGCCTAAGAAAGAACAATCCCAAGATGAGTAAAGCTCAACAGATGCGTTTTGATTTGATTTATGCCAAAGGCATGAATAAAGGTTTTGTCGATTTTACCACGGATAGCGTGATGAAGCAAGTTGTAGCCTATTATAACCAGCATGGCTCGGCAAATGAGCGAATGCTGGCCTATTATCTGTTGGGATGTACGTATCGTGATCTCGATGACTCTCCTGCATCCTTGGATTGCTATCTCCAGGCGACAGAGCAGGCTGATACGTTAAGCCGAGATTGTGATTATCATACATTGGCGAGAATTTATGGGCAAGTGGGAGAGGAATATCAAAGACAAAGGATGATATTGAATGCAAAAAATGCTTATGAGGTGTCAGAAAAATATTCTTGGCTAGCCAAGGATACGCTGGATGCTTTGATAATAGCAGAGGCACAAGTCAATATCATGCCGCTACTAATGTCTCCTCAGAAAGTTATAGAACAGTTTGAGGAGATATACAAAAAATATAAGAAGTTTGGTTATCCTAAAGAGGCGGCTCGTTCTTTGGGTATAGTTGTTGAATCTTTGGTTTTGACAAAGCAGTTCGCAAAAGCTAAACGCTATATGGATGTGTATGAAAGAGAGTCGGGTTATTTTAGTGGTAATAGAAATCCTGGCGTTCGTTACTATACTTATTTCTATGCAAAGGGGCTGTATTATCTAAATGTGCATTCTTCTGATTCTGCCAAAATATATTTTCAGAGATGTTCGAATATGGCTGAATCCCAAAATGCGAAACGTGTGGCTTTTGACGGATGGTATAAGTTTTATAAGCAGAGGCATCAATTGGACTCTATCATAAAGTATGCAGATTTATTTATCCAATATAGTGATAGTGTTAGGGCGCATAATGAGGTTGAAGCTATGTCCCAAACGGCTGCATTGTATAATTATTCTCAATGGCAGAAAAAGGCAAAGGTGCAAGAAATTGAGAATAATAGGGCTCGTATGGTTATTCTTCTGATGATAGTACTGGTTATTGTGCTTATTGTTGTTGTTATACTGTATGTCAAGAATTTAAGAAAAGAGAGGCAGATAAGAAAAGAGCAACTCTTGTTTGTTAAGCAACAAATCATAATGAAGGAGCAGGAATTGCAGAAAAGCCAGGATGAATTGGCTAAAATGAAGAATGAACTATCTTCAAAATCTTCGCTTGTGTTAGACAAGGAGAAGTCTATAATGATGCTGAAGGATAAAATAGAGGCATTGACTAATGATTGCCCACAAGACAACAATGAAAGTTATGCTATCTTCCAGCAAAAAGCTATGGTGATTAAGTTTAGGGAATTGGCAGAAAAAGGTATAGAGCCTTCTTCTCAACAATGGGACGTTCTGGATAATATATTCGAATCATTTTTCAAGCAGTTTAGACTATCGCTAGAGAAGAACAGTAGGTTAAATGAAAATGAATATAGAATATGTATGTTGGTTTGGTTGGGATTTGCTCCTAATCAGATGAAGATTTTAATGAATATGTCTTCGTCAAACATCTCGAACATAAGAAAGCGTTTGTCTAAAAAACTCTTCGATAAGGAGATGACAACGAGCAAATTTGATGATGAAATACGTAAAATACGTACAGGTGACTAAAATGTGAAATTGTGAAACTCTTAAATAACTATATGTTTTTTAGAGCGTTGCGTTCATTATTGTGAAATTGTGAAATGTTAAAATCGGCATGTGTGATATATAATATAGCTGTAACTGCTTAACTTTGTAAGAAAAAGAAAACGTTATGGCTAAAAGACTTTTGATTTTGGTGTGCTTCGTAACATTTACGATATATACATCTGCTTCAAGATAACCTCTGTATTTGAATTGTTGTTCAAGAGATGATAATTCGCATGGTAATATTATACGTCGTACACCTGCGCAACCGTTATGTGTTTGGCAGGAACAAAATATTATATATGTACCGCAAGATGAGAGTATATATTGTATGTTGTCGGATGCAGATAATGTTGTGTATGAATGCATGGTGCCAGCAAATGGAGTAGTAGTCCTACCATCAGATTTGCATGGACAATTCGAACTTTTGATACAAATGAATGATGTATCCTATAAGGGTGAAATCAGTCTTTAACAGTAAAAATAGATAAGATGAAACAGGCAGTATTATATCTCACAAACAAAAGCAATGAATGGACATTAAGTGCCTTTCATGCTTTGGAGCAATCCCTGCAAGGGAAAGCTGATGTGTATTTTGCATACCATCAGCAAGGAGATGTATTGCCTGTATCTTTGCAAAATATAGAGAACCAGTTTGTTTTTACTTCGGATATCCTGAGTGAATTGGGGTATACTCCAATAGAGGAAGGTAAGCTGGTGCCTGGTAGCAACCATTTCCCTCTTTTGAAATTCTTCAAGGAGAATCAGGGCTACGATTACTATTGGTTAGTGGAGGACGATGTCCGTTTTTCTGGTGAATGGAAAGAATTCTTTGGCAGTTTTGCTTCGTGTACATCTGATTTCCTGTCTTCTGTCATTGAAACAAAGGCTGAGAATCCTAATTGGTATTGGTGGACAAGTCTTAAAACAGGCAATGAAGTCATAGCAGAGGAAAAACTATTGAAGTCATTCAATCCTATATATCGTTTGTCCCGTCAGGCATTAGCATGTATCGATGCCTATTTAATAATAGGTTGGATGGGGCATCACGAAGTCCTTCTCCCTACCTTATTATATAATGAGGGATTTCTCTTAGAGGATTTTGGAGGGGAGGGGACGTTTGTGCGTCCAGAAAACAAAGCAAAGTTTTATGACGATACTTCAATGCGCATTGCCCCAGTGTTGCCTGATGATAGGAAAAACTATCTGTTTCATCCTGTCAAGGAGGAAAAAGTAAGACAGGATGGGTCATACAAGAAGAATGCCGTGTTTGTTCCTGTTGGTAAGGACAGCTTGCATCGCCAATTACTAAAAGGTGATGCCGACTTCGACTTACATTTGCTTATCTATGATGGTTCCTATAACAAGTTTTGTAATGATTCTGATTTCATAGCTTGTGATGCAGGCTATAAGATGGATATGACCTATCGTTATCTTCATCGTCATCCTAAGCTTTTGGAGAAGTATGAATATTTCTTCTTGCTAGATGATGATATCATGATAACTACAGAGGATGTGAATAGGCTTTTTTTAAAGATGAGGGAATATCAACTTAAAATTGCCCAACCATCTTTGATTATGTCTTATTATACATATCCACATACGGCTTTTCACCCTTTTTACATTCTTCGTTATACGAATTTTGTGGAGATGATGATGCCATGTTTTTCTAGAGATGCATTAAAAAAGGTATTACCTACTTTTGAGGCACATGTACGGTGGTGTGGAATAGAATATCATTGGTCAGTTCTTATTGGCTCAAACCACAAAGATATGGCTATCATTGATTCAATAGGTGCAAGGCATACTCAACCTATTAGGTCTTGGAGTATGGAATGCCAAAAGCAATTAGAACAATATTTAGAAAAGTACAATTTGTCTCCTGACATTGAAGAGTATGACGGTATGCTTTGGGATGGTGTTGGTTCTGATTGTAAGCAAGCTTTTGATGAACTAAGAAGGCAATCTGGTAAATTGAAACAAAACCTATTAAATGGTGGATTGCTTAAGATGAAAAAGTCTGAAATGAATTATGCAATCTATTCTTTGATGTTGATTTCCATTTTATGGAATGATCAGGACTCATGGGATGTAGTTGATAGATTAGTGCATAAATTACGTTGTTGTATGTTTCCTAATGTATCAGAATCATAAATACAAATCCTTTTTATGGAGATTATGTAGAAGGTAATTTACTAATTAATATTATATTAAACAATGGAAGAATTAAACAAGTTGGATTTGAGTGGTTTGCAATCATTCGATGAAAGTCTGCTTTCAGAGGCAGACATGTTGGAAGTGTTAGGTGGTCAAGAGGATTCTTATACCTCCAACAAGTGTACTTTTATTATTTGTTTTTAATCGAAGACAAATGACTTTTAGCGGAGAGTGCGCAATCTAACGCACTCTTCTAAATTATTTTTTGATTTATGAGTTACAAAATTAGTCAATATACTTATATATTAAAACTTGATGAAGCAAGAACTGTGCTTTTCAATGGATATTCCAAGCAGTTTGTTGTAGTTTCCACTCGTCAACTTGATAAATATTTGCTTGTCTTAAAGAACGGTGATGATCTGAACAAATTTAAAAATAAGTCAGTAACTGCCATTTTGCAAGATTTATTGAAGGCAAACATTTTAGTGGATTCTACAGTAAATGAATTTGAACGGATAAAGAATAATATACAATCATATATCAATAGGAATGAGTTTCATACGATGATACTTCCTACATATGATTGTAATTATCATTGTTGGTATTGCATCCAGAAGCATCAGCAAACCCAAATGTCATCTAACGTAGTCAAGTTAGTAAAAAAACATATATTAAATTATTTAGCAGATTATAATATCCCCAAGTATATCTTGTATTGGTTTGGTGGAGAGCCGTTACTTCAAAAGCAAATTATTTATGAGCTTTCGCTAGATGTTTATGAATATTGTCATAGAAACAATATTCAGTTTGTAGGACAAGTTACGACCAATGGTGCTCTGCTTGATATTCCTACTATAAATATGCTGCAGCAAGTACACATTGACAACTATCAGATAACGTTAGATGGAGATAAGAACCTTCATGATGAAATCAAGCATGACAACTCTCCTTCTTCTTTCGAGTTAATTACTGGTAATATTTCTAATCTTTTACAAATTAATGAAAAAGCTTCAATTATATTGAGAGTTAATTATACGCCAGATAGTATAAGTCATTTGGCTATAGTTGATGATTTGGAAAAAAACATACCGTTGAGATTTAGAAGTAGGATTCTTGTAGATTTACATAAAATATGGCAAGTTAATGAAGAAGATGTCTCATTGGAGAAATTGGATTTGCTTCAAAAGAAATTTGTAGAGAAGCATTTTCGACTAAATACGTGTGGTATGTTTGAGCCTTGTTATGTCGAAAAGCGGCATTTCGAAACTATTTATTATAATGGTAAGGTTGATATTTGTGACAATTTTGCACATGGTAATGCTAGAGGCGTTATAACAAATGAAGGATATGTAAATTGGGGTCAGGAGAATGTCTTTCCCGAAATTCCGTCTGAGTGCATGGGGTGTGTATATTATCCTGTTTGTCTTGGAGAATGCCCTGCTATTCGTTTGAAAAATAAGCAACAAGGAAAAACATTTGTTTGTAATGCTTCGGTAAAAGAACATATAGAGTTTGCAATAAAAGACTATTGTCTTCGTACTATCAACAATAAAAAACTTAGTTAATATGAAACGAAATATTTTATTTTTCTTTTTAATGGTTTGTTCGCAAGTCGTTTATGGACAAAGCTACCATGGCTCTGTTATTGGTAAGGATGACAGGACACCAATCTCTGACGCTACGGTTCAGTTGTTTTATGACAATGTATTTCTAGGTGGCGCAAAGACTAGAGATGATGGTACATTTGAGGCACCGATTGATAAAGTTATCAATAAAGTTGTCGTTACCTGCTTAGGTTATGAACGTTTCGTAAAAACAGATACTTTAGCTGTGTCAACTGATATTGGTGTAATAGAACTTTCGTCAAAAAGCGTTCAGCTTAAAGATGTAGTTGTCAAGGGAAGCTTGAGGAAGCAAGAAATGGATAAGGATATTTATGTAATTACGGATTCTCTTCGTAAGGGAATTGTGAGCAGTGCTCAGCTGATAGAAAAGCTTCCAGGAGTGTTACGTGACTGGTCTAATGACAATTTGATTATTGATGGTGTGAAGGAAGATATTATCATACTTGTCAATAATGTGGAGCAAGGGGCGAACTATGCGATGAAGCTAAACCCTAAGAGAATTAAGCAGATTGAAATCACTCATAATCCTTTGGGTAAATATTCTGACAAGAAAGTTTTGGTTAACATCAGCTTGTACGATGATTACAAGGGATGGGACCTGACCCCTTATTCTTATTTGCAATATGGAAAGGCAAATATGAATAAAGAGAATTTGGGTGTTTCCTTTACTTATAGTATAAATAAGTTCTCTTTTAATATCTCTTCTAATTTAGTTAATGATGCAACACGAGACAGTAAGGAACAAACGAGTGTTTATTTCGGCAAAATAACACAAAAATCTGCTCCTATGGATAAAAATGTAGCAAATGATAAAGATGATGAGCTCTTATATAACCTGTCTGTCGGTGCAGAATATAGAATGGCAAAGAATCACAGTCTTTCCGTGCAATTGCAAGGCTCTTATAACCAAGGTAACAATCGTCAAAACTATTTGTTCTCTGTAGAGTCTTCTGATGGAAAATATGAAAAAGAGCAAATGTCTAAAATTAAAGACTATTCTGGTGATTATACGGCAGGTCTGTTTTATCGCGGTACTCTTTGGAAAAAGTCTAGACTGAATAGTGATTTGACATACAATTATTATAGTGTTAAAAAAACGAGAACTTTCATTGATGGAGAAAATAATTGTGTCAATCCTACCCTTGGCAGGAAAGACTACGTAAGATACAATGTCAATTTGAGTACTCCAATTAGCAAGTATATTGATTGGTATGTGGATTATTCATGGACTTGGAGGAAGTATGATGAAAAAGACCGTAATACTGGTAACGAAAGTTATTACTCAAAGAATGTGCGCCATAATCTTCTTGGTATGTTGACTTGGCATCCTTTTGAAAAATTCTCATTGAGTGGTGGACTTCAATGGATAGGTAGTAGAGATGATAACAATGAGGGAGAAACCTCTGATTATTCTTTAAATCCATTGTTCCGTTTGTATTACAAGCCTTGGAACAATGTGGCGATCAGAAGTAACTTCGAACTTTCTACTTCTGCTCCAAATCTAGAGAAACTTTCGTCAACTGAGTATCAGGTAGATTCTTGGATATGGCAAAAGGGAAACCCACTCTTGAAAAACTCTACTTTTATAAGTTGGGAGTCTTACATTTTTATTGATAAGATAGTAACAATTGCCTGTCAGTATTTTAAAAATAAGAATTCTCATGAATATTTGCAGTATAGTCTTGTCGATGATAATAAAATCGTGAGAAGCTATTTCAATACAGATTGGAGTCGTCTATGCTTTTCTCTATCAGGAAAGTATAAAATATTCAAGGACTTCTATTTTGGGGGAGATGTATATTATAGCAATGATGGAATAGTTGATGTTGATGGGAAAAATAAACATACCGATGTATACATGGGTGACTTGTTGGGGCAATATACCATTAATGCTCTTAAACTGAAGGCACAGATGGTGTATCAATATATAGAAGAGCATCATCAAACGATACAAGGTACAGGACTGTCAAAGATAGACTTGGCAAAGTTCACACTTGTTCGTCCTTTCTTTCATGATAAACTCCAAGTTTCTGTTACGGCAATATGTCCAGTTGGGTTATTCAAGAGGGAAATCTATCAGACAACGAACACCCAATTTTATACAAGAAGATTTGATGCAACCCTGAATAAAGCTACAGGACCATTTGTCAATCTCAATTTACGCCTTTATTTAAATGGCGGCAAGCAAACGAGAATGACCGAGAATCGCTTTGTGGTTGACTCAGAAAAATAAGCGGAATATGTCATTGAACGAAAAAATATGGAAATATGCCATGGAGTCCCCAAAAATAGGACTGTCTAATGGAAAAATGGGAGCTTGTGTGTCATTGTTTGTGTTGAGCAAGCATGACACACACAGCACTTATTATCAACAAGGATTAGTGCTTTTGCAGGATATTCAGAAAAATATCGCCAAAGTGACAAGTATAGATTTGGAGGAGGGATTGGTCGGAATTGCATTTGGTTTCCGCTTTCTCATAAAAAACAGTTATCTCAAAGGGACAGTAAATTCCTATTTGGAAAAAGTGGATGAATATATATATAAGGTGGCATGCAGAAGTTTAGATATGGAGTTAAATGGTAAAGACACTAAGACGCTGGTTGATGTCTTGCTTTATGCCTCATTGAGATATGGTGAAATGGATAATCCTTATAAGAAAGAATGGCATCGACGATTTTTGATAGAATTGCTCAATGGTATCTATCAAAAACATACATTGGCTCTCTTTAGAGAGCCTTTGCCTTTCGATATACATACAGGTCTATATTTATTCCTATATACATTGGTAAGAATTAGAAAACTGGGGATAGAACAAGAGCGTATAGACAATATTCTTGGTGAAATACAATACTCTTTGTTCTCATATCTGCCTATGCTTAATCCTAACCGTTATGCTCTTTTTGTTGTGGTGTCATTGGTGGCAGAAGAGACAAAATTGTCAATGTGGGCGGATTTTGCAAAACTGCTGAAGGGGCAGGTTGATTTTGAGAATCTCTTGTTTAGAGATTTCTATGATATGAGTATTCTTCCCAAGGTGGGTGTTGTCGGTATGTATTTACTTGATAAAATTTTCGCAGCTTATGTGGGGGAAGGAATATTGGCAGACAAAGAGGCTTTGAGAAAGCGAGTGGTTGAATCCTCGTTTTGGCAAAGGTTGGAGCTTGATGATGACTTTGCCAAGAAAAACTTCTCTTTGAATGGTTATTATGGAATTAAACTGTTTTTGGATTATGAGTATGGACAATAATGAAAAAATTGATATGGCTGATGTTACAGTGCTTATTCCTGTGAGGATAGATTCGATAATCAGATTAGAAAATCTGATAGCTGTAATTGATTACTTATTGAGTAATTTTAATATAAGTATAGTTGTGACAGAAGCCTCCAAGCACAACAACCACGTGTTGGAAAAAGTATTGCCTTCTTCGATAAATTACCATTTTGTACAAGATATGGATCCTGTATTTTATCGTACGAAATATATCAATAAAATGGCGAGTGATGTTTGTACTCCATATTTGGGTGTGTGGGATTCTGATGTCATCTTTCCTCCTCGACAAGTTGTAGATGCAGCAGAGGCTTTACGCTCAAAGAATTTCGATGTCGTATTTCCCTATGATGGTACATTCTTGGATACCGGAACCATCATTCGACAAATGTATGTAGAGTCTGGTGACATGTTGGTGTTGTCTGAGTTGAGAGACCTTATGTCTTTACCTTATGGTAATGAAATGAGAGGAGGCGCATTTATGGTAAATACAGAAAGATACAAGGCTGCTGGTATGGAAAACTTGAACTTTTATGGCTGGGGACCTGAAGATTGGGAACGAATAGAGCGATGGAAAGCATTAGGATATCGATTGAAGAATATTACTGGTAATTTGTATCATCTGTCGCATCCTCGTGATATAAATGGAAGGCACAACTCTGATGCCCAACGCCGGGTTTCTGTTTTTCAAAAAGATATAACTTGTTTTTCGTCTGCCACGGAAATAAAGCAACGCTTGAACTTAGATATATAGATATGTACAAGAGTTTTCCTCATTATCTGCAACTCGACGAGATGGACTGTGGTTCCACCTCGTTGAGAATGATAGCCAAGTATTATGGCAAGGAGTACTCAGCGGAGATGCTGCGCCAGCATTGCCATATAACCCGAAATGGTGTGTCGATGCTGGGCATCAGCGAGGCCGCTGAGTATCTGGGCTTTCGTACGCTTGGGGTAAGGGTTACCATGGAGCAGCTAGCCCATGATGCCTCGCTTCCATGTATTCTCCATTGGAACCAGAACCACTTCGTGGTTTGCTACAAGGTGAGGAAAGACAGAAGAGGTCGCTATCGTTTCTATATCGCCGACCCTGCCTCGCAAAAACTCTGCTACACGGAGGAGGAATTTCTGCGCTGCTGGCTGAGTACCAAGGTGCAAGGACAGGACTGCGGCATGGCGTTACTGATGGTGCCTGGGGTGAACTTTGGCAAGCGCAAGGAGGAATGCGAGAATCATAAGCGTAACATAAAATTCTTTTTCAAGTATCTTAAGCCTTACCAACGTCAGGTGGGCTTGCTTCTCTTGGGAATGTTGTTGGGAAGCTTGTTGCAATTAGTTTTCCCCTTTTTGACACAGGCGTTGGTGGATAGGGGTGTCAATGGCAAGGACTTGGGCTTCGTCACGCTCATCCTCATCGCCCAGCTCGTTCTTTTCGTGGCGCAACTCAGCGTGAATTTTATCCGTGGGTGGATATTGCTGCATGTGAATACTCGCATAGACATCGCCTTGATTTCTGATTTCTTAATTAAGTTGATGAATATGCCGCTCCATTTCTTCGATACCAAGAAGATGGGCGACTTGCTGCAGCGCATCGACGATCATTCACGCATCAAGTCGTTCTTGATGGGCAACTCGTTGGGCTTCGTGTTTTCCCTCGCCAACTTCGTGGTATTCTCTGTGGTGCTTGGGTATTATAATCTCTTGGTGCTTGGCGTGTTTTTGTTGGGTAATACCTTATATATATTATGGGTGGCTTTTTTCTTGAAATATCGCAGGGAGTTGGACTTCAAGCGTTTCAATCAGTCGGCGACGGAGCGGAACAAGATGATTCAGCTGATACAGGGAATGCAGGACATTAAACTCAACAACTGTGAGCGACAGAAACGATGGGAATGGGAACGTGTGCAGATGAGGCTCTTCCGCATCAGTATGAGAGGACTCAAGATAGGACAGTTCCAACAGTCTGGTTCCGTATTCTTTAGTCAAACCACCAATATCCTCATCACATTTATTGCTGCGAGAAATGTAATCATGGGCAACATGACGCTAGGTATGATGATGTCGCTTACCTATATCATCGGACAACTATCTGCCCCTATCAATGATTTCATAAGTTTTATCCAGGCGGTGCAAGATGCTAAGTTGAGCCTGGAACGCTTGAATGAGATTCATTCCCAGCCCGATGAGGATACAGACATAAAGGATAAGGCAACCGCTCTTCCTGCCGACAAGACCATCCGGGTGGAACATGTTACCTTCAGCTATGATGGTGCGGAGCGCAACTATGCCCTAGACGATGTGAGTCTGGAGATACCAGAGAGTAGAGTAACCGCCATTGTTGGGGAGAGTGGAAGCGGAAAAACTACACTCATCAAGCTTTTGCAGGGCTTTTACCTGCCTAGCCATGGTAGCATCAAAATTGGTGGAACAGACTTGTGCGACATCAACCCTCATTATTGGCGAAGTATCACAGGTTCTGTAATGCAGGAGAGTTTTATCTTTAGCGACACCATTGCTCACAACATAGCTCTCGATACGGACCGACTTGAAATGGATCGTGTGCATCGTGCTGCCATCATGGCTAATGCCGATGGTTTTGTGCGCAAGATGCCAATGGGATATTATACAAGAATTGGTATGGAGGGAAGTGGCTTGAGTCAAGGTCAGCGCCAACGCATATTGATTGCACGTGCCATCTACAAGAATCCGGAGTATATCTTCTTTGATGAAGCAACCAATGCCCTTGATACAACCAATGAGGCAGAGATTATGCATAATTTGAACGCTTTTTACCACGGAAGGACTGTGGTGGTAGTAGCCCATCGCCTAAGCACGGTGAAGAATGCCGACCAGATACTAGTCATGAGACAGGGTAGGATAGTGGAGCGGGGTACGCATAAGGAACTGGTGGCAAAGAATGGATATTATTATAATTTGTTAAAGAACCAATTGGAAAATTTCAATTCAACGTTACCTTCAATGGCATCAAGAAGTTGAATCCTGACAAGATGACTGTTCCTCATGCTGATGATATCCAGGCAGAGAACAAGATCGACAACAAGAACGTGGTTGTTCCGGTTGTATCAGATGCTCAGGCTAACGGCAACGTCTTGAATGTGAAGCTGAAGGCGAACAGCTTCGTGGTATATAGATTCTAAGATAATCTATTGTATATGGATTTGATGTTTAGTTTTTAAGTTTATGTAGTGTATTACCATTAAGCTAGAAAGATGATGAATCCCTTGCAGCAGCCATGTTGCAAGGGATTTTTCTTCACTAAAACTATGACTTGTTTTTATTAACGGCTTCTTAATAGGGATAATGCATAGAGAGGCAGTATGGTGACATGCCTTATGGCGTCATCGTCCTGCTTGTCAATGTAATCAAATGATCCAAAATTCTCTAAGGAACAACGGAAGGCTTCGGTGAGCTTTTTCTCTCTCATAAATAGCCAGAGACTCTTCATGCCGCCCTGAGTGCCTGATTTGATTTCGATAGGGGTAATCTTCATGTTGTGGATTTCCAGATAGTCTATCTCGGCAACACTCTTCCCCTTCTGCTCCCAATAAAACATCTTCTGGCGCTGGATGCATGGCTTGTAACGCATCATCTCGAGTCCGGCAACCATCTCTGTAACACCTCCCTTATTGACAAGTTCCTGAGGGGTGCCGGCTAAAATAAGTTCTATGAGCTGCTGAGACAGGTCGCCTTCCAGTTGAAGCACAGCTAACAGTAATCCTGGGTCCAGAAAGAGAACCTTCATGCTTTTCTCGTCAGCTTCCGCATCCAGCGGAATACCATTGCCCGAGGTAGCAACCACAGGAGTAACGATTCCTGCAAGTGTCAACAGGCGGAGGGCTTCTCTGATTTGTGAACTCTGATAATCTGCTGATATTTGCTTGTATGTCAACTTCTCTCCTGCCTGATGACAGATGCCACGCATCGTTGTGCGCAGTAAATCTGGGTTGACTCTCTTTTTATACTTGCTGAAATCATCTTCGTATGTCAGTATGATGTCTTCCTGGATGTTTCTGCATCGGTTGAAATCGTGTGTCTTGGTCCATGCCAGAACAGATTCCGGCATGCCTCCTACAAGCAGGTAGGTGCGGAAGTATTCCACGAGTTTATCATGGAAGGCTTGATCTAAAGACTGGTTTCCGTATGCTTCATTTCGGAGAAGGATGAGCCCTTCTTCGTGATTGGCATACAGAAATTCATCGAAAGTCATCGGATACATGAAGAGCGAGTGAATCCTTCCTACTCCAAAAGTAGGGAGTTCCTGAAGCGTAAATTCCAGAAGTGATCCTGCGGCTATGACATGCAGCTCAGGATAATCTTCCTTGAAGAAGCGTAGTGCCATGATGGCTTCTGGGCATTCCTGGATTTCGTCGAGAAAGAGAAGTGTCTTACCTGCTTCTATAGGGACATTGATATAGCTACTGATTTTTTTAGCAATCAATCGTACGTCAATATCCCCCTGGAAGAAGGTTTTGATAGCCTTGTTACGTTCGAAGTTTACCTCGGCGAAATACTCGAATTGCTTTCCAAAGTTTTTAACTGCTGATGACTTTCCAACCTGTCGGGCACCACGAAGCAGCAAGGGTTTCCGCATGGAATCTTCCTTCCAGGCGATGAGTTCTGAATCTATGTTTCTATGTATATATTCTGCCATAATCGTAACTCTTTGAATAACAGGTGCAAATGTAGTAAAAATACTCAAATCCGAGAAATAAATCGCGTTAAAATACTCAAATCCGAGAAATAATCGACGTTAAAATACTCAAATCCGAGAAATAATATGCGTGAATCAATCTTTGTCCCAAAGTTTGCACACCTCCCAGAGGTGGTTACAGTGGTTGCGGTTACAGAAGTTACTAACACATTTCTGCAGGGCATTTTTTGGTGGTATCAGAAAAAAGTAGTATCTTTGCAAACAATAAGTAATCATGACTTTATTGAGAACTGAAATAATAACAATTTAAAATTAGATGAGTATGAAAAGACGAATCTTTCTGATGGCTATTCTTAGCCTGGTGTTTGTGACAAGTGGTTTCGCACAGTTCCAGAGATCTATATTCAACCACGTGGGGCTGAATGTGGGTGCTGGCACTGAGGGTATCAACGTGGGTGTGGCTGCTCCTCTCACCAATTATCTTGAGCTGGAGGCGGGAGTCAGTCTCATGCCAAGCATCAAGGCTAATGCCGATGTTGACTTGCATTCGAATGCATCGCTCAACGTGCAGGGAGTGGCGGTGAGAATCCCGGATGCTACGGTGAATACCGAGGTGGATATCGCACGTACTACCTTCAACGTCAAGGCACATCTCTATCCTTTTGGAGGAAACAGCAAGTTCTTCCTTACCGGTGGTTTCTCATTCGGCAATCCTAAAATCGCCAAACTGAGCGGTCATAGTGACGAGATTGAGAGATTCGCCAACCAGTATCCAGCTTACAAGCAGGAAATCCTTGACCTGGTCAGCGTGGGACTGGCTGATTATAACGTGAAGCTGGACGATAACTTCGATATCCATGGCGACATCCGCTGTAATTCCTTCCGTCCTTATCTGGGTCTGGGCTTCGGCAGACTGGTTCCCAAGAAGCGCGTAGGTGTACGTGTGGAACTGGGATGCCAGTTTATGGGAACCCTGAAGGTTTACCAGAACGATGAGAAGGTGGAAATCAACAAGGTGTTGAACGATACGATGGGCGATGATGCTGACGACATCTCCAAGTTTATCGAAGACTGGAAGTACTATCCGGTGCTCAAATTGCAGATTGTAGGCAGAATCTTCTAAGGTTGCCAAGATGGGGGAAAATAGTTGGCAGGTGCATGGAATGATGAACTTTTGCAGGCTATGTACAAGAAAAGTTTGAATTTTGCATAAAAAATACGCTCAAACGCTAGCAATCTGCTCATTTTTTCGTAACTTTGCACCCGCAAACTTATAAATAATAAAAGAAGAATGGCTAATTTGAGATTTGAGGTTGTAGCCGAGGCCTTTAAGAAAAGACCTGTAGAGGTAAAGGCTCCCAAGGTGCGCCCTTCGGAGTACTTCGCCAAGTATGTATTCAACCGTCAGAAGATGTACAAGTATCTGCCATCTGATGTGTACGAGAAACTCATCGATGTGATTGATAATGGTACTCGTCTGGACCGTTCCATCGCTGATGCCGTGGCTGCCGGCATGAAGCTCTGGGCTGAGGAAAACGGGGTAACACATTATACTCACTGGTTCCAGCCATTGACAGAAGGTACTGCCGAGAAGCATGATGCCTTCGTGGAGCACGACGGAAAGGGTGGTATGATTGAGGAATTCTCTGGCAAGCTGCTCGTACAGCAGGAGCCTGATGCCAGCTCGTTCCCTAACGGTGGTATCCGCAATACCTTCGAGGCTCGTGGCTATTCTGCATGGGATCCTACATCGCCTGTGTTCATCATCGACGATACCCTCTGTATCCCAACCATCTTTATATCTTATACCGGTGAGGCTTTGGACTACAAGGCTCCATTGCTCCGCTCGCTCCATACTCTGAGTGAGGCGGCTACCGAGGTGTGCCACTATTTTTACCCTCAGGTGAAGAAGGTGCAGACCAATCTCGGTTGGGAGCAGGAGTACTTCCTGGTAGACGAGAGCCTTTACTCGGCTCGTCCTGACCTGATGCTCACGGGTCGTACCCTGATGGGACACGACTCTGCAAAGAACCAGCAGATGGACGACCATTATTTCGGAACCATCCCTGAGCGTGTGCAGGCTTTCATGAAAGACTTGGAAGTACAGGCGCTCGAACTCGGCATCCCTTGCAAGACCCGTCATAACGAGGTGGCACCAAACCAGTTTGAGCTGGCACCAATCTATGAGGAATGCAATCTTGCCGTAGATCATAACATGCTCCTGATGAGCTTGATGAAGCGTGTGGCTCATAAGCACAGTTTCCGTGTGCTCCTTCACGAGAAGCCATTTGCCGGTGTGAATGGTTCGGGCAAGCACAACAACTGGAGTCTCTGCACCGATACCGGCGTGTTGCTCCATGCAGCAGGCAAGACACCGGAGGACAACCTCCGTTTCGTAGTCTTCATCGTAGAGACCCTGATGGGTGTATACAAGCACAACGGACTGCTGAAGGCATCCATCATGAGCGCTACCAATGCGCATCGTCTGGGAGCCAACGAGGCGCCACCAGCCATCATCTCTTCGTTCCTCGGCAAGCAGTTGACCGACCTGCTCGACCATATCGAGAAGGCAGATAAGGACGAACTCTTCGCCCTGGCTGGCAAGAAGGGTATGGAGCTGGATATCCCTGAGATTCCGGAACTGATGATTGACAATACCGACCGCAACCGTACCTCTCCATTCGCCTTCACCGGTAACCGTTTCGAGTTCCGTGCCGTAGGTTCTGAGGCCAACTGTGCGTCATCCCTTATCGTATTGAATGCTGCCGTAGCCGAGGCTCTCGAAGATTTCAAGACTCGTGTAGATGCCTTGATAGCAAAGGGTGAGGACCAGACATCGGCTATTATAGATATTGTACGCGAGGACATCAAGACCTGCAAGCCTATCCGCTTCGACGGCAACGGCTATTCTGATGAGTGGAAGGAAGAGGCTCAGAAGCGTGGTCTGGACTGCGAGGCATCCTGCCCGGTAGTCTTCGACCGCTATCTTGACAAGGAGAGCATCGAGATGTTCGCCAAGACCAACGTGATGAGCGAGAGCGAGCTGAAGGCGCGCAACGAGGTGAAGTGGGAGACCTATACCAAGAAGATTCAGATTGAGGCTCGTGTGATGGGCGACCTGAGCATGAACCACATCATCCCAGTGGCAACCCACTATCAGAGCCGTCTGGCAAAGAATGTAGAGGGTATGATTCACATCTTCGGTGGTGAAGAAGGCAAGAAGCTGACAGCCCGCAACGTGAAGATTATCCGTGAAATAGCCGAACGCACCGAGTCAATTGAGCGTGGCGTAGAAGCTCTGGTTGAGGCTCGTAAGGTAGCCAACAAGATTGAGAACGAGCGCGAGAAGGCAGTAGCTTATCATGACACGGTAGCTCCAAAGATGGAGGAAATCCGTTATCAGATAGACAAGCTCGAGCTTCTCGTAGCCGATGAACTTTGGACATTGCCAAAGTATCGTGAACTTCTGTTCATCAGATAATATTTCCTGGATAAGGAATTGATATAATAAAAAAGAGTGCATTGCCGTTAACAATGCACTCTTTTTTGTTCCGGGAATATGGTAAAGTTGGTTAAAAGTAATATAAAGAACGTGAGGAAGTTTGTTTCCTTGCTTGTTTTTTAGTACTTTTGCCCCATAATTATGAACTCAAGTGTGGAAAATGTGGAGAATTACACAAAAGAGGTATCAAAAATGTGTAAAACTCCACATTTTCCCCACTTCAACAAAAGATAAGGATATGTTTAACAGAACGATTATTCACGAATTGGAGCAATGGAAAGAGCGCAGGGACCGCAAGCCATTGATGATGCTGGGAGCTCGACAAGTAGGCAAGACATCGGTGCTGAAGAAATTTGGAGAAGACAGTTTTGAGCATTGTGCTTATTTCAGTCTTGATGAAGAAGAGGGCGTTTGCGACATCTTTCGCAAGACCAAGAACCCGCTGCAAATCATCGAGCAGTTGTCGTATCTTACTTCTGAGCCAATCTTGCCTCAAAAGACTTTGCTTATCCTTGATGAGATACAGGATTGTCCGGAAGCCATTAGTGCCATGAAATATTTCTGCGAAAAGACCCCCGAGTATGCTGTGGCTTGTGCCGGTTCGCTCCTGGGGTTGGCTTTTGGGCATCAGGGATTTTCGTTTCCTGTAGGAAAGGTGGATCACATCAACATGTATCCTGTTACTTTTTCTGAGTTTCTGGAACAGCGTGATGCCAGACTCTATCAGTATTATATGTCGATAGATAGTTTGGAACCACTTCCTGATGTGTTTTTCGACCGTCTCTCGCAAGCCTTTACCGCCTATCGCATTTCTGGTGGAATGCCGGCAGTGGCGATGAAGATGATAGAGAAAGATTTGAATGGTGTGGAAACTACGCTTCGTAATATACTGCAGGATTATTCCTTGGACTTTGTGAAGCATGCCACGCCTTTGCTTGCCAATAGAATTTCGCATGTCTGGCGGTCATTGCCGTCACAGTTGGCCAAGGAGAATAGAAAATTTGTTTATCAGCTGGTTCGGCCAGGTGCTAGAGCCCGTGAATATGAGGATGCTCTTACATGGCTTCAGAATGCAGGACTGATATATAAGGTTAGTTTGTGTTCTACTCCACAGGTACCTTTGAAATCATATGAAGATTTAAGCATCTTCAAGATTTACAGTCTTGATGTGGGCTTGTTGCGGGTTCTTGCAGAGTTGAGTCCTGAGGCATATTTGAGTGATGATCCAATCTTTAAGGAATATAAGGGAGCTTTGGCTGAGAACTATGTACTTCAGAGTCTGGTGGCCAATGGAATCAGTTGCTCTCATTATTGGGCATCAGGAAATACGGCCGAAGTAGAATTCATTGTTCAGCGTGGTTTGGATGTGATTCCTATGGAGGTGAAGTCGGGAACAAGTGTTACCGGGCGCAGTTTGATAGAGTATAATAGGAAGTATTCTCCCCGTCTGCGCATCAGATATTCCATGCTTAATCTCAAAAAGGATGATACTTTTGTCAATATCCCTCTTTTCCTGGCGGATAGAACTGAGCAACTTGTAGGATAATTGCTCCATAATCGAAAAAAACTCCAAAAATGTGAGTTTCTCAGATTTTATTTGTACTTTTGCCATGTCATTCAGAGTTTTATTTTATATTTTTCCCAACACAAAGTTAAATGAAATTTCTGATATGCTAAAATCCAGAACAACTTTTTGTTGCTCAGAAGCTTGTGAAAAAAGAATATTAAATTTTAGTGTTGCGGAAAATAGGTACATTTGCTACAAAAAAGTATCGTATGTCGGACAAGTAATTATGAAGGTTATTCGTTGAGGTGAAACGAGTACGGTTCAGTTCAAACAACTATTAATAATTAAATTAATGAATTTATGAGAAAAGTAAAGAAATTATTTGTTAGGTCTCTTCATGTGAAGAACTTTTTGCAGGTCGTGATGCTGTTGCTTGTCTTGTGGCTTGGCAACGTAGCGGGGGTTATGGCTTCCACGCAAGATGTAATAGTGGAAGGGCGACAGTATCGTATTGATACTGAGAGTTTAGAGGCAACGCTAACAGGAGGTAGTTTCAAGGGAGAGGAGTATATTCCGGAGACTATCAAGGTGAACGACGTGACTTACACGGTGAACAAGTTGTGGTATTCTTGTTGTGCTAACTCTACGGAGTTGACAAGTGTTCATATTCCTAAAACAATAACCGTTATTTTCGGTGAGTGCTTCAAAGGTTGTACTAAGCTTGAAACCGTTTATGGTCTTGAGAATACGGGAATTAATAGTCTTGGAGATGCTGCTTTCGAGGGATGTCAATCGCTTAAAAACATCAAGTTCCCTGAAAGTATGTTTGAAATGCATAAAAACTGTTTTAAGGATTGCAAGAGTTTGCAAAGTATAACCTATCCTGGTGATTTTAGGTATTTTTCTTCCGATTGTTTCCAAGGCTGTGATAACCTCACGACGATAATGATACAGGAGCATAGTAAGGGCTATCAGAAATGGATTTATCCAAATGCTTTCACTGGATGTGTTAATTTGAAGGAGATGATAGTTCTTGATAAAGAGCCTGTTCAGTATTATCAGTCGTATAATAAGACCCTTACGGATTATGTGTCAGGTAGCTTGAAGATATTTTATGTAACAGAGGGTAAGGAAGATCGTTATAAGCACTTGCCGATTTGGAAAGAACGCCCTATTGAGGGGTATATGGCTGTGCGCCAAGACACTGTGACGATTGATGGCTTTAACTATAAGTTAAATCCAAAGACAAAAGTTGCAACATTGTTTCATGGGGACTATCATGGAAATGTGGTGATCCCTTCAAAAGTAACGTATGGAGGTGAAGAATTTGTAGTCGGAGGCATGGTGGATTTCTGTTTTTATGGGTGCAATGTTTGGTCTGTAAAACTGCCTTCTACAATCACCAAGATTCCTTATGATTGTTTTGGGGAGTGTAGTGGATTGTCATCTATTGATATACCTACATCTGTGACGGAGTTTGACGAGATGGCGTTTGATCGTTGCTATGCTTTTAAAACCTTTACAATACCTGCTCATGTGACAAAGGTCGGACCTTATTGTTTCAATTTCGGACATTTTGAGAGTCTGGAAATCTTGTCGCCGCTAACTGAGTTGCCTCATATGATGTGTTGGAGTTGCACCAGATTGAAGAATATTACTCTTCCAAATACGGTGGAAAAGATTGGCGAAAGTTGTTTCTACTATTGCTCTTCGTTAGAGGAAATCACTTTGCCATCGTCTGTTAAGGAAATTGGACGCAACGCATTTGCTAATTGTAAGAAGTTGAAACGAATAAACTTCTCTAAGGTCAGGTCGCTGCCTGGATTCTTGTTTGAAAAATGTAATGAGTTGGCAGAGGTGGTAATTCCTGAGACAGTTGAGATAATAAACCCAAATTGTTTTAAAAACAATACTTCTATTAAGCAGCTTTATAGTTTAGCAACTGTTCCTCCTACCTTTAGCAATGAGGAAATGACAAGGGCGGAAGCATCTTCTTCTGTACTTCCTGCCAAATTGGAAGTGCTTTATGTTCCTCAGGCATCCATTGAAGCCTATAAAGTTGCCGATGGTTGGTCGGAAGCTCCAGAAATCCGTGCCATAGAAACTACAGAAATCAACACTGTAAGGGGCGATTTGAACAAAAAGTTTGATCTTACTTATGAAAATGGTTCTGTTGTGGCAAAGGGACTTCATGATGGAAGTGTTGTTTGGGCATATGATTTAAGCGGATGTGAGATAGGAAAGGCTGTGGTTATTAATTCTATGGCAAAGATTCCTGTTGCAAAGGGCAAAATTATAATTATCAAGGTTGGTGATAAACAAATAAAAGTTGTTTTATAAAAGCCTTTGTGCAATGTTATTAATTTGCAATTTAGTTAATAATTCATAAAAGATATGCCTTGCGGACTGCAAGGTTATACATAATCAAATAAAAATGTGTAATTTTGCAGTCCGATTATTTCGGGGATACACTTAGAGTCCCCTGGATATGGTGTGTTAATAGCACTTCCTGTGGCCGGGATTTGCGGTTAGTGAATCACCTATCCGAAACATAAGTGAGTAAGAAAAGATTAAAAACGTTTTTTAGTAGTAAATTTAAATTTTAAAATGGACACATTAAGTTTCAAGACTATCTCTGTTAATAAGGAGACAGCTAAGAAAGAGTGGGTTGTAATCGACGCAACAGACCAGGTAGTAGGTCGCCTTTGCTCAAAGGTTGCTAAGTTGCTTCGCGGTAAGTACAAGCCAACTTTCACTCCACACGTAGATTGTGGTGACAACGTAATCATTATCAATGCAGCTAAGGTTGTATTCTCTGGCAAGAAGGAGACTGATAAGGTTTACACACGTTACACTGGTTACCCTGGTGGTCAGCGCTTCAATACTCCAGCTGAGTTGCGCAAGCGTCCTGATGGAATGGACAAGATCCTCCGTCATGCAATTAAGGGTATGTTGCCAAAGGGCCCTCTCGGTCGCTCTTTGATGGACAACCTCTTCATTTACGATGGCACAGAGCACAAGCATGAGGCTCAGCAGCCAAAGGCAATTGATATTAACCAGTATAAATAATTAAGGTAGAATGGAAGTAATTAATGCAATTGGTCGCCGTAAGAGCGCTGTAGCTCGCGTATACCTCACAGAGGGTACAGGTAAGATCACAATCAACAAGAAAGATATTGAAACATATTTCCCATCAGCAATCCTTCGCTATGTAGTAAAGCAGCCATTGCAGTTGCTCGAAGCTGAGGGTAAGTATGATATTAAGGCAAACCTCGACGGTGGTGGTTTCACCGGTCAGAGCCAGGCTCTCCGCCTCGCTATCGCTCGCGCTCTCGTTAAGATCGACGCTAACGATAAGAAGGCATTGAAGGATGCAGGCTTCATGACACGTGACTCACGTGCTGTAGAGCGTAAGAAGCCAGGTCAGCCAAAGGCTCGTCGTCGCTTCCAGTTCAGCAAGCGTTAATCTTATACATATATTTTATTATATATTCAGATTATTATAGCTGAGCTAAAAAGTTTAGTATCTAAATCGGTGAGATTCCATTAATCGGGGACTACTCATCGACTGATTCTAGTAGAATTTTTTCGATAAGCGAGAGCAGAGCCATGCTTGCATGAGTTATGCAGAGCGGAGAAAAAATGCACGTTAGTGAATTCAAAAGAAAGTAAACACAATTAAAAAAGAAAAGACAATGTCAAGAACAAATTTTGACCAGTTACTTCAGGCAGGTTGCCACTTCGGACACCTCCGTCGCAAGTGGAATCCAGCAATGGCTCCTTACATCTTCATGGAGCGTAACGGTATTCATATTATCGACCTCAACAAGACTGTTGCTAAGGTTGACGAGGCTGCTGAGGCCCTCAAGGAAATCGCCAAGACAGGTAAGAAAATCCTGTTTGTCGCTACTAAAAAACAAGCTAAGGATGTAGTTGCCGAGAAGGCAGCTTCTGTAAATATGCCATACGTTAACGAGCGTTGGGCTGGTGGTATGCTTACCAACTTCCCTACAATCCGTAAGGCAGTTAAGAAAATGACAAACATCGACAAGTTGATGAACGATGGTACATTCTCTAACCTCTCTAAGCGTGAGTTGCTGCAGATCAGCCGCCAGCGCGCTAAGTTGGAGAAGAACCTCGGTTCTATCGCTGACTTGAGCCGTCTCCCTAGCGCACTCTTCGTTATCGACGTAATGAAGGAGCACATCGCTGTTAAGGAGGCTAACCGTCTTGGTATTCCAGTTTTCGGTATCGTTGATACAAACTCAGATCCTAAGAATATCGACTACGTTATCCCAGCTAATGATGACGCTAAGGACTCAGTAGAGGCTATCCTCACTGCTGTTTGCGGTGCTATCGCTGAGGGTATCGAGGAGCGTAAGGCTGAGAAGGCTGACGACAAGGCTGCTGCTGAGCAGAAGGATCAGCCTAAGAAGAAGGCTGCTCGCAAGGACGAGGCTGAGTAATTAGGCAAACAAAAATATACTGGAGCCATTGATTCTGTTTTATGATTCGATGGCTTTAGTACTTTTAAAGCAAAGATTATTATTAACTTTTAATATTAAAAAATATTATGGCTGTTTCAATTGAAGATATCAAGAAACTTCGCGCTATGACTGGTGCTGGTCTTGCTGACGTTAAGAAGGCACTCACAGAGGCTGAAGGTGATTTCGATAAGGCAAAGGAGTTGCTCCGTGAGCGTGGTCTCGCTATCGCTGCTAAGCGTTCTGACCGTGAGACTTCTAACGGTTGCGTTCTCGTTAAGAAGGTTAACGATTTCGCTGCTATCATCGCTCTCAAGTGTGAGACTGACTTCGTTGCTAACGGTGCTGACTTCATCAAGTTGACATCTGACATCCTCGACGCTGCTATCGCTGCAAAGGCTCATACTCTCGACGAGGTGAAGGCTTTGAAGGTTGGCGAGTCTGATGCTCAGGCTGCTGTTACACAGCGCTCTGGTATCACCGGTGAGAAGATGGAGCTCGACGGCTACTGCGTTCTCGAGGGTGACAACATCGAGGTTTACGACCACATGAACAAGCACACTTTGTGTACTATGGTTCAGCTTAACGAGAACAACGAAGAGGCTGGTCACAAGGTAGCTATGCAGGTAGCTGCTATGCGCCCTGTAGCTCTCGACGAGTCTTCTGTTTCTGAGGAGACTAAGAAGACTGAGCTCGAGGTTGCTGTTGCCAAGACTAAGGAAGAGCTCGTAGAGAAGGCTGTTAACGCAGCTTTGAAGAAGGCTGGCATCAACCCAGCTCACGTTGACTCTGAGGATCACATCGAGAGCAACACCAAGAAGGGTTGGTTGACACCTGAGCAGGCAGAAGAGGCTCGCAACATCAAGAAGACTGTAGGTGAGGAGAAGGCTGCTTCTTTGAACCCAACTATGATCCAGAACATCGCTAACGGTCGTCTGGCTAAGTTCTTCAAGGAGAACTGCCTCGTTGACCAGGAGTTCCAGTTCGGTGATGGCGACAAGCAGACTGTTGCTCAGTACCTCGCTTCTCAGAGCAAGGATCTCAAGATTGTTGCTTACCAGCGTTTTACTCTTGCTGCTGAGTAATCATTATTCGGAAGCAACTGTTAATTTGACTTATAGTTAAATTAGAATATCCGGGAGTTATGGAGTTAAAGCTTTGCTTTGCTTCTAACTCCCATTTCTTTTTTATAGATATTTTTGAGTTATGAAGATATTTGCTATCGGTATGAACTATACCGAACACAATAAATCGCTCCATGGTACGTTATCTAAACCAGAGCGTCCTGTTATCTTTACCAAGGCAGACTCGGCTCTGCTCAACAATGGCAAGCCTTTCTTCATTCCAGACCATCTGGGAAGAATTGAATATGAGACCGAACTGGTGGTGAGAATCTGTAAGTTGGGGAAGACCATTCCGCAGCGTTTCGCCCATCGCTATTATGATGCGGTGACAGTGGGCATCGACTTTACCGCCCGCGAGATGCAGAAGAAGCTGAGAGAGGCTGGACAACCATGGGAACTTGCCAAGGGATTCGACGGTTCGGCTGCCATCGGAGAATGGGTAGACATCCAGAAGTTCCGTGACATCCAGGCTATCCATTTCCATCTCAACATCAACGGCGAGAACGTGCAGGAGGGCTGTTCCAGCGATATGCTCTACAAGGTGGATGAAATCATCTCCTACATCAGCCAGTACTTCACGCTGAAGACGGGCGACCTGCTCTATACGGGCTGTCCTACTGGTTGCGGTCCGGTGAAGATTGACGACCATCTGGAGGGCTATCTGGAAGACAGAAAGGTGCTCGATTTTATGTGTAAATAATCAAAAGATAGAATTCTAGGTAGGAATATATGAATATGAGTAAGACTTTTCGGATATGGTGGATAGGGTTGTGCCTTCTCTTCATGGCATTGCCCGTTTCAGCACAGAAGTTCTTTAACCTCACTTCGGATGAAGTGAAGGTAGACTCTGTCTTGCCGCAATTTATCTATTCCTATCCCTTGCAGGGTGATTATCAGGATTCCATTTATACCGTAGAGCTGAAATATCCGGAATATATCGATATGTCGGCTGATGATATTGCGCATTATAATCATCTTTCCGGTGCCATTCTGCCTGGTCAGGTGATGGTAAACCAGAAGGTGATGGAATGCCGCAAGAAGGGAGTCCTGATGATTTCTCTTTCTCCGCTCCTCTTTAGGCAGAACAGATATCAGGCGCTGGTGAGCTTTATGCTCGATGTCAAGGCGCAGCCCTTGAAGCGGGCACAGCAGGAAGCCGGCAAGGAAAACCTGATGAAAAGCCGTGCCACGGGCAAATCGGCTTCGCTCTATGCTGACCATTCTGTCCTGGCATCGGGAACATGGGCTAAGATTAGAGTGAGCCAATCGGGCATTCATCAATTGACGGATGCCGTGGTGCGCCAAGCCGGATTCTCTAATATAAATAAGGTGAAGATTTATGGCTATGGCGGAAATCTGCAGAATGAGGCGCTTATAGCCGGTGAACTGAAGAAGCTTGATGATTTGCAGGAAGTGCCGCAATGTATTGTTGATGGCAAGCACTATTTCTATGCCAAGGGACCTGTAAGCTGGGAGGACAAGACTTCTATCCAGCGCATCCGGAATCCTTATTCTGATTACGGATATTATTTCATTACCCAGACTGGGGAAGAGCCTGCACAGATGGATTCTGCCACCTTTATATCTACCTATTTTCCCCAGGCAGAAGACTATCATTCGCTCTATGAGAAGGATGGATACAGCTGGTTCCCTGGAGGAAGGAATCTCTTCGACCCTACCGAAGTACCGTTGGGAGGCAAGCAGCAGGTAGCCATCGTCAATCAGACCGGAAGCAGTAACGGAAAGTTGACCGTTGGGGTTACGATGGGTGTCAATGGTTCGGTAGAAGTTCAGAAGAATGGTGTTTATCTGGGAACCATCACCCTGCAGAAGTCGGTGGCCTCTGATGCTTCCTACCAGATGGCAGTAGAGAGTTTTGCCACCTATCCACTAAAGGATTTATCTGAAAAGGATACCATCACTCTGCTGCCGAAGACGGGAGGTCCGATGCATCTCGACTATGTGGCGATGACTTGGGAGAAGCCTGTCCCTTTCCCTGGATTCACAGGCATGGTGCCTGCAGCACAGTATGTTTATGGCATCACCAATCAGGACCATCATGCTGACGGGGCGGCTGATATGGTCATCATCATCCCTACCTCCCAGAAATTACTGAAACAAGCTAAAAGACTGAAAGAATTTCATGAAACCCATGACGGGCTGAGAGTTACGATAGTGCCGGCTGATGAACTCTATAACGAGTTTGCCAGCGGAACCCCTGATGCCAATGCCTATCGCCGCTATCTGAGAATGCTCTACGACAAGGCTCAGACCGAGGCGGATATGCCTAAGTATCTGCTGATGTTTGGCGATTGCGTCTGGGACAACCGAATGCTGACGGCAAGCTGTAAGACGCTGAATCCTGACGACTATCTGCTTTGCTATGAGAGCGAGGAGTCTTTCTGCAAGGTGCATTGCTTCGTGAGCGACAGCTGGCTGGGCATCCTGGGCGAAGGAAAGGGAACGGATCCGAGAACCGAACTGCAGGATGTGGGTGTGGGAAGATTCCCGGTAACCACCGTCGACGAGGCTAGGATTATGGTAGACAAGACCATCAACTATGCCAATAACGAGAATGCCGGAAGCTGGCAGAACACCCTGATGTTCATGGGCGATGACGGCAACAACAATCTCCACATGAAGGATGCCAACGAGGTGGCTGATTTCATCTCTTCCCTCTATCCGGGCTATCTCGTCAGGAAGGTGATGTGGGATGCTTATAACCGTGTCACCTCTTCTACCGGAAATACCTATCCCGAAGCTACCAAGATTATCAAGCAGCAGCAGACCGCTGGAGCATTAATCATGGATTACGCCGGACATGCCAGCGAAACGCAGCTCTCTCATGAGGGCGTACTGAAGATAGCTGATTTCAGGGAGTTCCGCAATGCCAATCTGCCTCTGTGGGTTACTGCCTGCTGCGATATTATGCCGTTTGACGGAGTGACTTCCAATATCGGCGAAGAGGCGGTGCTCAATGCTGGCGGCGGTGCTGTGGCTTTCTATGGTACAACCCGTACGGTTTATGCCATGGAAAACAAGTATATCAACCGTGCTTTCATGCGCAGGGTACTGAGTAGGGTAGACGGCAAGCCGATAACGTTGGGCGAGGCACATCGTCTGGCTCAGAATGACATCATGATGGGCGCTGTGGTCCAGGGAGAAAAGGATAATTCCGAGAATCATCTCCAGTTTTCGCTGCTGGGAGATCCTGCCCTCTCGCTCAATCTGCCTCAGATGAAGGTGGTGGTAGACTCCATCAATGGGGTGGATTGCCGACAGACAGATGCGGTGGCGAAACTGAAGGCAGGTTCTATTGCCCGAATTGCCGGACATATTGAAGGGGCAGAGGATTATCAGGGTGTGGTGACTGCTACGGTTCGCGATTCCAGAAATCAGATTACCTGTAAGTTGAACGATACTTCTGATGATGGAGCTTCTGAGGCTTTCAGGTTCTATGACCGTCAGAAAACCCTCTTCAATGGTTCTGATAGTGTAAGAAATGGTCAGTTTGTCCTCTCCTTTGCTGTTCCTAAGGATATTAATTATTCGGATAGTGCGGGTCTGGTGAATCTCTTTGCCATCAACGGCAGCAAGAACCTGCCGGTGCAGGGGTCTTCCGACCGTTTCCTGGTGGGAGGCAGTGAGGAGATGCAGAACGATTCCATCGGTCCTTCCATCTATTGCTATCTCAATTCTCCTTCTTTCACGGATGGCGGAAGGGTGAATACCACTCCTTATTTCGTGGCACAGATTACGGATAAGGACGGAGTGAATGTGTCTGGTAGCGGTATCGGACATGATCTGCAGCTCGTGATAGATGGAGATATGTCGAAGACCTATGTGCTCAACGATCATTTCACGTATGATTTCGGAAGCTATACCAGTGGTTCCACTTATTACAGCATTCCGGAGTTGGAGCCAGGCAAGCATCAGCTGATGTTCCGTGCATGGGATATCCAGAACAACAGTTCTACGGTCCGGCTGAACTTCAACGTGGTGAAGGGACTTACGCCTAATCTCTTCCAGGTGGGCGTGACGGAGAATCCTGCCCGTACTTCTACTACCTTCATCATCTCTCATGATAGGGCAGAGAGCAATATGGATGTGGTGATAGAACTCTATGATACTTCCGGTCGTCTGATATGGCGACATGCAGAAAATGGAGTTCCTGCTTCCGGGACCTATACCGTGAAATGGGACTTGACGGTTGATGGCGGGCGACCTTTGTCTACAGGTCTCTACCTCTATCGGGTAAGGATTGCTGCCGGGGGTAGCAGTTATGCATCGAAAACCCAAAAACTGATAGTAATCAAATAGATAATATAAAAAATAAACATAATATGAATCAGACTTTCAGAATAATCATAGTAGGAGTCCTCTCCTGTCTGTCCTTGGGAGTGAAGGCGGCAGATGATGATGATACAAAGGAAAAGTTGTTCAATCCTGTCAATTACGCTGTCATCTCGCAGACCATTGCGCCTGATGCCCGTGGTGGCGGTTTGGGTGATGTGGGTGCGGCTACCGACCCGGATGTCAACTCCCAGTATTGGAACCCGGCAAAGTATCCGTTCAATATTTCGCGTGCAGGTGTCTCCCTGAACTTCACCCCTTGGCTGCGTTCTTTGGTCAATGACATGAACCTTGCCTATCTGTCTGGTTATTACCGCATTGGCGATTACAGTGCAGTGTCTGCCTCTTTGCGATACTTTAATATGGGTGAGGTTTATACCGAAAATCCGAATGTCAATTCCAAAGCCATGACCATCAATCCCTACGAGATGTCGCTCGATGTGGCTTATTCTCTGATGCTCAGTGAGAAGTTTTCGCTTGCAGCAGCCATCCGCTGGATTTATTCGGATATGCGTTTCGATTACAAGGAGGACAGTTCTCCGGCTTCTGCCTTTGCTGCCGATATTGCCGCCTATTATCAGAACTATGTGGTTATCGGTCAGCGTGAATGCCAGCTGGGTGTGGGTTTGAATATTTCCAATATCGGTAGCAAGATTACTTTCAGCGGTGAGGAGTATAGCGAGTTCCTGCCTGCCAATCTCCGTCTGGGAGCTTCCCTGATGATTCCTATCGATGAGTACAACCGTATTACCCTGGCTGCCGATGCCAACAAGTTCCTCGTTCCTACGGTTCCACAGCAGGAAGAGGGTGAGGATGCGGCTGAATATAAGGATCGTGTGCTCAGAGAATATAATGATGTTTCTGCCATCAGCGGTATTTTCAAGAGTTTCAGCGATGCGCCGGGCGGCTTCAAGGAAGAGATGGAGGAAATCAACTATGGCTTGGGTGCCGAATATGTATACAATGATAAGTTTGCGTTGCGTGCCGGTTATCATCACGAGAGTCAGAGCAAGGGCAACAGAAAGTATTTCACGGTGGGTGCAGGTTTCAAGATGAACGTCTTCTCCCTAGATGCTGCCTATGTGGTGGCTACCGCTAAGAGCAATCCGCTCGACCAGACGCTCCGCTTCACCCTCTCCTTTGATATGGACGGTCTCAAGGACCTCTTTAAGAGATAGTTTTTAGTGATTATTGATTAGTTATTATATATAGATATGAATATACGTGTAGGATTTGGATATGATGTCCACAAGCTGGTGGCAGACCGAGACTTGTGGCTGGGTGGCATCAAGATAGATTATGAACTGGGATTGCTGGGTCATAGTGATGCCGATGTGTTGATACATGCCATTTGCGATGCTTTGCTGGGGGCTGCCAATATGCGTGATATTGGTTATCACTTCCCGGATACGGCTGCCGAGACGCTCAATGTGGATTCCAAGATATTGCTCCGCAAGACGATGGACCTGATTGCTACCAAGGGCTATTCCCTGGGCAATATTGATGCTACCGTCTGTGCTGAGCGACCTAAGCTCAATCCGCATGTCCCTGTCATGAAGGCGTGCCTGGCTAAAGTGATGGGAGTAGACGAAGACCAGATTTCCATCAAGGCTACAACCACCGAAAAGCTTGGCTTTACGGGAAGAATGGAGGGTATCTCGGCTTATGCTACGGTGTTGATACAAAGGGCATAATTACACTTAATAGCTGTTAAGAACTATTGAATTATTGCAATTTGATTGATGTAAATCAAAAAATATTCATAAAAGGAGTATTTTTTTGATAAAATATTTGGTGGGTAGAAAAAATCATTGTATCTTTGCAGCGTCAAAAGGTTAATAGATTGTTTAGGTTAGTAGTAATAGATTTAGGTTTTTAGTTATTAGGTTTTAAGGTAGATTGTTTAACAGATAATTGATGAAGGTCGTGAGACTATCTTTGATTAGAATTTTTAAGTTAAACATATTGCATGCCACAGCTCGTTGAGAGTTGTGGCATGTTTTTTATGCATTCCTCTGTTATGGTTGTCTGACAGCTCTCTTAAAAGAGTACTATAAGTCGTCGGAAGAATAAGGATATATTTCCGTAAGATATAGGTATCTTGGCCGCACAACAGCTGTTGTGCGCTTGCATATCAGCTGTTGTGCACATGTCCACCACGTGTTGTGCAGCCGTAGCTCGGCCGTTGTGCGGTCATCTGTCTATACTGAAACAAAACTCCCCAACCCGTTTGAGAAAGTAGGTTGGGGGATAGTGCTCATATTCAAGGGGGCAAAAAGGTATGGAACAGTGTAATTTGCGCAATCTGCGTGAGTTTTTTCTTGTTTTTCTTTTGTTTGCACATTTTTTTCCTTACCTTTGCAATCGTAAAATATATTAGCAATGCGAGTACTCATAGTAAATACAAGTGAGAAGGCGGGTGGAGCTGCTGTTGCAGCCAATCGCCTGATGGACGCCCTTAACAACAATGGTGTTAAGGCCAAGATGTTGGTGCGCGATAAGGTGAGCGAGGATATTACGGTTGTGGGACTGCCCCATTCGCTCAAGTCACAGTGGAGTTTCCTTTGGGAGCGCTGGTGCATTTTTTGGCATTTGCATTTTTCCAAAAAGAATCTCTTTGCCCTAGATATAGCCAATGCCGGAAACGATATCACTTCCCTGCCCGAATTCAAGGAGGCTGACGTGATTCATCTGCATTGGGTGAATCAGGGAATGCTGTCGCTGAAAGGTATCCGGAAAATCTTGAATAGCGGCAAGCCGGTAGTCTGGACCATGCACGACATCTGGCCTGCTTCTTCCATCTGCCACCTCACCCTGGGATGTCATCACTATAATAACGGATGCGGCAACTGCAAGTATCTGCCTCAGGGAGGAGGCAAGAACGACTTATCGGCCCGTATCTGGAAGAAAAAACAGAAAGTGTACAGCGCTGGAAGCATTTCGTTCGTAACCTGCAGCCGCTGGCTGGCTTCCGAGGCAAAGCTCAGCGGACTTCTTGCTGGTCAGCGCATAGAAACCATTCCGAATCCTATAGATACGCATCTCTACCGTCCGGAAGACAAGAAGGAGGCACGCCTGCGTACCCTTCTGCCTGAGGATAAACACATCATTCTGTTCATTGCCCAGAAGGCGACCAATCCTTACAAGGGAATGGATTATCTGATAGAAGCCTGCCAGCTGATGAGCGAAACCTATCCGGAGATGCGGGATAATACCTGCGTGGCAATCCTTGGCGGTCATGGTGAGGATTTCGAAGGCAAGCTGCCTTTCCCGACCATATCCCTAGGCTATGTAAGCGAGGATAAGCGCATTGTTGACATTTATAATGCGGCAGACGTATTCGTCCTGCCTTCCCTGTCGGAGAATCTTCCGAATACCATCATGGAAGCCATGGCATGTGGAGTGCCTAGCGTAGGATTCAAGGTGGGAGGCATTCCGGAGATGATAGACCACCGCAGGAATGGCTATGTAGCCAACTACCGGGATGCCAAGGATCTGGCTGCCGGCATCCACTGGGTACTCTTCGAGGCAGACCAGGAGAATATCAAGACCGCATGCCTCCAGAAGGTGATGCACAATTATTCACAACATGCTGTTGCTTTGCAATATATTGAGGTATATAACCAGGCGATGGCTTTCAAACACTATCGTATATGATCAAATTCACAGTTGTTACCTGTACCTACAATGCGGCATCCGTATTGCAGCGTACACTGGACAGTATCCAGCGCCAGACGTATTGCAATATAGAACACATCATCATGGATGGCGGTTCGAAAGACAAGACCCTCTCAATGGTGAAGACCTATGAGCACAAGACCGAAGCAGGTGAGAATGCTCATCAGATAGTGGTGGTTTCAGAACCCGACAAGGGACTCTATGATGCGATGAACAAGAGTATCGACCGGGCTACAGGCGATTACCTGGTGTTTATGAATGCCGGAGATGTGTTCCCGTCGGATGATACCCTGGAGCTGGTAGAAGGATGCGTGGGTGAAGGTGAAGACCTGCCGGGCGTGCTCTACGGCGATACGGATATCGTGAATATGGAAGGACGATTCCTGCGCCATCGCCGGTTGACTCCACCGAAGAAGCTGACCTGGCGTTCCTTTAAATGGGGCATGCTGGTGTGCCATCAGTCTTTCTATGCCCGTACTGATATCGCCAAGCAGATTCATTACGACCTGCATTACCGTTATTCGGCAGATGTAGACTGGTGCATCAGAATCATGAAGGAGTCGGCTCGCAGAGGATTACCGCTGCGCAATGTGCATACGGTGCTGACGAATTTCCTGGATGGCGGAATGACCAGCCAGTATCACAAGGCATCGCTGAAGGAGCGTTTCCAGGTGATGAAAACCCATTATGGTCTACTTACAACCCTCTGTGTCCATGCCTGGTTTGCGGTAAGAGGTGTACTGAAACGATAAAAAAGAAGGAATTTGAATAGGGGTAAAAAATAGAAAAGAAGTATTTGAGGTTGTTTTATTTACACTATAAAAATAGAATTTACACCCCAAAAAACAATTATTATACCCTGCGTATTCAAAAATCCACTATCTTTGCAATCGAAATAAAGACAGATCAGTGTGGTGGCACGTAAACATGTCATTTGCACTCAAGATATTTTTTCATAAGAAATTTAAGTTTAGTGTTATCTAGAATTGATATTTAATTTGGTATTTTAGCCGTATAATTCGGTTTATTTATGGTTCAATAGGTATTTAAAATATATCAGGTGAGAAATTACTTGATTACATATTTTAAGAAAGAAAGCGCCAGTCGTGATGACTAGCGCTTTCTTTTTTTATGAAAATGCATGCCTGTTTGCAGTTTTTATTGTATCTTTGCAGCAAATTTAAAAAATCAATGGCAGAAACATTAAAGGAAAAAACAGCGAAGGGGCTCTTCTGGGGAGCCATGAACAATGGGGCGATGCAGGTTATCGGACTGGTATTCGGCATCATCCTGGGCAGACTGTTGTCGAAGGAAGACTATGGAATGATGGCGATGATCAATGTGTTCCCGCTCATAGCGATTGCTCTTCAGAACAGTGGATTCGCTTCAGCCATCGGCAATCTGAAGAATCCTACAGCCAATGATTACAACTCCGTATTCTGGTTTAACATCCTTGTGGGTGGTTCTCTTTATGCCATCCTTTTCTTCTGTGCCCCTTTCATAGCCGATTTCTATCATGATGAACGGCTGGTTGCATTGTGCAGACTGGCTTTCATCAACATTCTCTTTTCCAGCCTGGGTACGGCTCAGGCTGCATTCCTCTTCAAGAACATGATGGTGAAGCAGCAGGCAAAGGCGAGTATCACGGCAGTGCTGCTGTCGAGTAGCGTGGGCGTTCTGATGGCATGGAATGGCTTTGCCTATTGGTCATTGGCTGCTCAGGGAGTGGTCTATGTGGGGTTAAATACCCTGCTGGTATGGCATTATTCCACCTGGCGACCTTCGCTGAAGATAGATTTCACGCCCGTGAAGACAATGTTTCCGTTCAGTTTCAAGATAGCTGCCACAACCATCGCCACCAAAATCAACGACAATGTGATGAATATCCTGCTGGGCCGTTTCTATACCAATGCCATTACGGGTAGCTACAACCAGGCTTATCAGTGGAACTCGAAGTGTTATCTCCTGCTGCAGGGAATGCTGAATCCGGTGATCCAGCCTACCTTGGTGAATCTCTCTGACGACAGGGAGCGCCAGCTGATGGCTTTCAGAAAGATGGTCAGGTTTATCTGCTTCCTTTCTTTTCCTCTGCTGTTCGGGCTGGGACTCGTTTCCAATGAGTTCATCATCATCACGCTGACCGAGAAATGGCAGTCAAGTGCAGAACTGCTGCGTATGCTGTGCGTGGGTGGTTCGGTGATGCCACTTTATACGCTGTTTTCCAATGTGGTTATCAGTAAGGGGAAATCCGGTGCCTATTTCTGGTGTACGGTTTCCTTGAGCGTCACCCAGATTGTGCTGATGCTGCTTCTCTGGCCTTATGGCATCCATCTGATGGTATCGGTCTATGTGGCATTGACCATCGTCTGGATGTTTGTATGGTATGCGCTGGCTTATCGCTATATCAGTTACCGTCCGCTGGACTTTCTGAAAGATACCTGTCCGTTCCTGCTGGCGGCTCTGGGCGTGATGAGCCTCACCTATCTGGCAACGATGAGCATTACCAATCTGGCATGTCTGCTTCTGGCTAGGGTTGTGATGGCAGCCGTATTATATTTCGTGGTCATGAAAGTGGCTCGGGTTGCCATATTGGATGAGTGTATTCGTTTTGTATTAAAGAAAAAATAGATGAATATGATGGAAAATCAGACAAGACAATATAGTAATGAGGAGTTGAGAGCCCGGTTCAATCCCGAAGGTTCTCTGCTGTGGAAGCATCAGCAAAGGATGGTAGAGCTGCTGCTGGCTTTTGATGCCATCTGCAAGCGCCATCACATCCGTTACTGGCTGATAGGCGGCACACTGATTGGTGCAGCCCGCCATCAGGGTTTTATTCCCTGGGATGATGATATGGATGTGCAGATGCTTCGGGAGGATTATCTGAAGATGATTGAGATTCTGCCCCGCGAACTGGATGAAACGATGGCGCTGCAATGCAGGCAGACGGACGAAAACTATTTCTTCCAGTATGCCAAGCTGAGAGACCGCCGTTCGGTGCTGGATGAAAACAATGGCTATGACAGGATTTTCAAGGAGCGTGGCATCTATATAGATATCTTTCCTATCGACAAGCATCCCAAATGGCTGCAGCGGTTGTCGATGCAGACCATCGGGCACACCTACAAGATATTGAAGCGGAAGGATCTGCAGGATGAAGTGCTCGTGGGCAAGGTGATGCGCTGGGTGCATCTGAATGAACGGCTGATTTATCCGGTGATGAGGGGTATCGCCAAACTGACCGGTGGTGCCTATCTGGATGCTTTTGGCGTGCCTTTTGTCGTAGAGCGCCATCTGGAAGACATCTTCCCGCTGACCACCCTGGAGTTTGAGGGGCATCAGCTGCCTGTACCGGGAAACTACGACAAGGTGCTGACCGACCAATATGGCGACTATATGCAGTTGCCGGATCTGGACAAGGTTAATCTGCATGTCGGCAAGTTGGAGTTCAAATCATGAACCAGTTATAAATGGAAAATTCCAGCAACTAAAGCGATTGCTTGAGTTGCTGGAATTTTTGTTGGCAGTGCTGCTTATAGCTGTAACCGAACCATTTGCGCTGATATTTTCTATAGGTATAGATGATGCAGAATCTGAGGGAATCGAAGAGGGAATGTCTGCCTACCTCATAAATGGTTGGCGGAATCCTGACAAAATACAGATCTGCCACCGTATCGAAAGCCGAGAAAGCCTTTACCCCCGGCAGACTCAGCAGCCATTCCTCAGCCATGAAACGGTTGTGCAGTTTGGTATCTTCGTCTAGGGCAGGGAGCGTTCTGAAATAAGAAGCCTTCGCCCACCAGAAGTTGCCGGCATACATCTTGTTCTTGAAAGGGGGGAAGAGATAGCTTCCGTAGGTATCATATCCTGCTTCCAGGGTATTGACTGCCACTTTCCACTGGTTCATCAGGAAATATTCCATCATTCTTCTCCATGCCACAATCTTATCCACGAACCCCCTGAATTCCCTGTCTTCCTGATGCAGGGTAGTCTGATAGGTGATTCCCTTGGTATGGAAATAGTAGAAGAGGAAGTCTTCGTGCTGCGATTTCTCATACATATAGTCGAGTGCCGGAAATTCGAATCGCTGTGGATTGGTGGTCTTGGAAACAAATTCTATCTTATCTTTAGAGTATTGTCGCAGGATATCTTCCAATTCCATGATGTCTTCGTCGTTTCTGGCGATGCAGCTGATATAGAGGTGGTTGCTTGCCTCGAGCAGTCCGCTGTCGGCGAGATGCTGCATCTGTTCCCTTACCATCTCTTTCCAGTTGGCGTCGCAGAAGATATGGTAGATGCCGTAGATGGGAGTAGAACAGGCAGGAGTATGGCTCCAGGACGACAGGTCCTTGCGCTCGTATATTCCCAATGTACTCTTGTATATTCTCTTTAGAATGGATGTCATGATGCTGATGGATGCTTTTAATGTTTTAATGAGAAGTTGCTGCTGATGCTTTCAGGGAATTAATGAGACGCTGGAACATGGTTTTCATGTCGTATCCTGGCGTCCAGCCGAGTTGATGCACCTTGCTGCAGGACAGACGGAGCCGGGTCATCGGAGAATAGCCCATGCCTTCCTTCAGCTGGATGACCGGCTGTATGTCGGGATTGAAAGTCTTGCAGAGGAACTTCGCCATATCGATGATGGAAATGTAGGTTGACTCGTTGGCAACATTGTAGGCCTCACCGTCTTCACCCTTCAGCAGGATGAAAAGGATCGCCTCGATGGCATCAATCGTATAGCAATAGCAGCGGCTCAGTTCACCGGTGGTATGGAGAACGATGTCTTCTCCGGCAATGATGTTGCGGGCAAACTGTGCGAAGACGCGGTTGTCATCTGCTGTAACTCCTGCTCCGAAGGTCTGGGCGAGGCGGGCAGTCTTGACATGCACCCCATATTCTCGGGCATAGGCATGGCAGAGGCATTCGGCTGCTCTCTTGGCTACGGGATAGCTGCTGCGGGTATCTGAAAGATGGATGTATCCCTGCTCCTCCTCGCTGAGTGGATGGGAATCATCATAGATGCTTCCATATACCTCCAGGGATGAAACATTGACGATAGAGGTGGTGTTCTGACGGAGGGCAAAACGCAGGAGCTGGGCTGTGCCGTCGAAATCGGTCATCATGGTTTCTACCGGCTTGCTGACAAAGTATTGGGATGCAGTAGGACTGGCAAAATGCACCAGATAATCGATATGAATCTCCTGCGGCATTTCCTCTGCCTTGCTGAAATCATGCTTCAGGATAATGATGTTCTTGCCCAAAGCCTCTGCAGAATGGGCATCTTCCTGAGGATGACCCAGTACCTGCTGCGCCTTTTCTGCGTTTCTTACGAAGCAGACGATGGTCAGGTTCAGTCCGTGCTGTCTGTTGAGTTCTTCCAGGCAATGAACCATGCAGGAGCCCAGTAAACCCGTAGCTCCCGTAATGCCGATGGTCTTGTTTCTCAGTTGTTCGTAAAGCGGAAAGCTTTTGGCAAAGTCTTTCCAGTCTTCCAGTTCTATTTCGTTATGTTTCATATCTTCTCTATCTTTATCAGAAACCGAAAATCTGCTGGTTCTCGTGTACTGTTACCATGGCACGGAACACGAAGAAATCGGTTGGTGTTGTAATCTTGATGTTCTCCATCGGACCGATGATGGTACCGAGTTTATAGCCGTAATGGCTCATCATCGTACAGGAATCAATGAAGTTGTGCCTGCCTTCTTCAATCGCCTTGCGGTGTGAAGCGAGGATATCTTTCAGTCGGAAACTCTGTGGTGCTCTGGCAATCAGAGAATTGTCTCGTTCAGGAATTTCGAGCGAGTTGTCTTCCTGCTTCACGATGAAAGTCTCTGTGGCTGGTATGCAGGTGATGCAGGAACCGCATTCTTCCACCTTGCGGATATTGTCGGTGATGGTTTCCTCGGTGATGAGTGGGCGTACACCGTCATGAATGAGCACGTTGGCATCCTTGCCGCCGGCAAACTCTTCGGCAGCACAGAGTCCGTGATAGATGGAATCCTGTCCGCTGTTGCCACCCGGTACAATCTTCACCACCTTGCTGATTTCGAACTTGCGTATCATCTTCTCCAGGAAAGGAATCCATGATTCGATGCAGGCTACGACGATGCCATCTATCTCCGGATGATTGTCAAACAATTCCAAAGTATAGATGATGATAGGTTTGCCGTTCAGTTCCAGGAACTGCTTAGGTCTTGACTTGGTGTGCATTCTGAGGCCTGAGCCTCCTGCAAAGATGACTGCTATGTTCATAAGATTCCTTTTTTAGAGAGTTATTATAAAGAATGTGGCTTTTGGGGGCCGCTTATTTCATGATCTGGGTTGCCTGGTCTGACATGTAAGTAAACAGCCAGTAGCCATTCCATGCCCAGAGATACAGGGTGAGTAACCAGCAGAAATATCTCAGGATAACCTGTTTGCCCGGTGTGAGTAACTTCATCAGATAGGCGATGGCAATAGGAATGATAAATATCCAGTGGCAAGCCATGATATACATCTCGTTCAGTCCGAATCCCATCACGAAGTGGATGACGATGTCTAATCCCAGCCAACTCAGTACCATGAGGAAGAACTTATGCCGGATGCCAACCACGATGCCGATGATGAACAGCAGCGAGATGATGGCTTCGATGACATAATTGAATGTGTAGTTATACTTCACGATGGTAGGTCGGTTTACGCACATATCGTCCAGGAGATAAGAGTCGTGGAGCTGGATGGATTCTCCCATCATGTTGTGAATCAGGGCATCCGTCCTGGAAGTTGACGTATCGGTCCATTTCCAGAATCCTTCCTTCTTCATCGGTTCTCCTGTATGAGCCAGAACCCATGCATGATGGATGGAATCCTTTCGCTGCTGTTCCGGATCCTTGGCATGTGCCTTTACCTCAATCTGCTTATCTACATGAAACTGGGGTTCCCTTACTTCTGTATAGATAAGATAGGCAGTAGTTACCAGCAGGATGGCTGGCAGAATCATAGCCACGAGATTCTTAGGGGCGAAGACCTTCCTGCCGTTGGTAAACCAGGCTGCCAGATAGGTCTTGGCAATGTTGCTGAGGGTGACTCCTCCGGTCAGGAAACTGAGGATGCCGATGGTCCAGGCAGACAGTTGGCGTCTTTCCTTCATCGCCATGCCTGCCAGATACAGCGTCATGGTCAGCATGAGGAGCGACCAGCAGAAGTGGTCGGGTACCAGCATGGAAACCATCACCATACCGAAGGAATAGAGCATGGTGGAGAAAAGAATGCAGTCTTTCTTCTTCAGTTCTATGATTTCCCGGAAGATGCGATATACGAAGATGAAGGAATAGAAGGCGCTTGCAATGAGCAGGATAGCCATGAATATCATCGCATAGTTGGTATCGCCCGAAGATATCAGTTCCTTGTTGATGAGATAGAAGGGATAAAGGATGACAGCAAAGAGTGGATGGCGGGGAATCTCGAAATAGAGTTTGCCATTCGACATAAAGATATACGACCATGCATCAAAGCCGGATACATGGAAGGTCTTGGCGAACAACTGCCAGAAGCTGACGTGGTGCGCTCTGAGGAAAAGGTTGCCGTATTTATAGAAAAACAACCCGTTGAGCAGTACGAATACCAGTAAAGCCACGAGGCCCGGTATCCTTTCTTCTTTCTTGATTTTAAAAATATTCTTCATTCTTCTTTTCTTATTTGCCTGCAAAGTTAGTGTAAAAAATTGATTGTAGGAAGAAAAAAAGGGAAATATTGCATTTGGGCTTGTAATTGTAAGGGTTTTATTTGGTTTTGTCTCCTTTTTGCATTATCTTTTCATAAGATAAGCTGTACTCGGCAATCTGAAAGCAAGCTTTCATTGCGCTCATTTGCATTATCTTTGGTGAGGAACACTCCTGAAGACATTGACTTGATATTAATTTTTTACATACATAAAGTACACATAAATCCATACTAAAACAACAGACATGCTGTCTGTTGAATTTTTATCGACAAACCATAACGAACGCTTTTTTCTCCAATGATAGCTTGCAGAGGAGACGACCTGGTCCAAAACGGGTAAAAAGTGCCATTAAATTGGTTCGCAATGAACTTTTAACACTTAATATGTTTGATAACTCAGAAAAAATGCTTAATTTTGCATCCATAACAGCTACTCTTTAAATCGTTGATTTTTTTGTTCTTTAGCGATTACAAAGATACAACTTTTTATCGAGAAACTGTTATTTTTACCCCATTATTTTGGGGTGGGAAACTTTAATAAACTTAACATAGAATACAATGTTTAAATATAAGAAATCAAGATTATCCGCATTTTTTGCCGCTATCAATATTGTTCTTTCTGATATTGGCAGCAAGATGACTCCGTATATCATTCCATTTCGCGCTAAAAGTATCATAGTCATGTCTGTCTCTGTTGTGATGTTGGTCGCATGTGAAAGACATTCATCTACAAGCGAACAGATGGATATTGCGGAAAAACTCATGAATACAAAACCAGATTCGGCACTTACAATCTTAAACAGCATTCAAGCCTCTGGTTTCAAGGATAAGGAAGCTGCCAGATATGCGCTGCTGAAATCTATGGCATTGGACAAGAACTGCATGGACACCACGACCTTTGATATACTTGAACCCGCCATTGACTATTATATCAAAAACGGAACTCCAGATGAGCAGCTTCGGACATATTATTATCAAGGTAGGATTTATCAGAATCAAGGTGATGACGATTCTGCAATGCTCTCTTTTATGAATGCCTGTGATTTGAAACAAGCAGTGACCGACTCGTTATTGCTGGCGCATGCATTTGTGGCACAAGGTACATTGTATCTCAAACAGTACAAGACAAAAGAGTTCATTCAAAACAATATGGCGGCAGCGAAACTTTACGGAGCTATCGGCAGAGACTTGCTTGAAATCAAAAGCTACACCAATGCCATTGATGGGTATGTTATGCTCAACAACAAAACTGCAGCGGACAGCCTTATATCCATCTGTGTGCCTTTAGTGCAAAAGAACCAAGATGGCGAAGCGTACCTGTTTCCTTCATTGCTTTCTTATACTGTGGAATTTTGTTCTACAAATGAAATCAAGTCTTTTTTAGATGCAAATCAAGGTTTAGACTTAACAAAAGATGACAAGATGAATTTTGCCAGTGGCTATTCTAAAATTGGAGACTATGGCAAAGCAATGAAGTTACTTTCAGAAATCAGTCCAGACGCTTTTACTTTGGATTCTCTCAAATATGCTTTGGTAAAAATCAATATCTTAGAGAAACAGGAAAAGTATGAACAAGCCCTAAATTTATACAAGGACTATTCTGCAATGCTTGAACGTTACCAAAAGGAACTTCTTTCACATGATTTGTTGTTTGCAGACAAAAAACATCAGCTTGAGATGAAGAACCTTGATGAAGTAAGGGAAAGAGATAGAATCATCTTAGGGGCATTGTGTGGTATATTGGGATTGTTTATACTTATTGGCTGGTTATGTTATCGAGGACTCCGAAATAGAACCAAGCGTATTTTGGCAGAGAAAGAAAATGAAAATCTAAGACTTGGGCAAGAAAATCTGCGTAAAGAAAAGGAAAAGGCAGAACTTGAACGAGATAAGAAAACTCTGAAAGCAGAGAAGTTGGAAACAGACAAGAGGCGTTTGGAAGCAGAACAAAGACAGAATGAATTGGAAACTGCAAATCTCAAGTTGGAAATCGCCCAATTGGAAGACGAACGCGACTATCTCAAGAATTTGCAAAAAAAACAAATAGAACTGGAAAGGCCTATTCTGAATGTAATAAAGAAAAGGCTTGATATTCTCAATGGGTTGTTGGCTAAGGAGATTACTAAAAATGACAGCTATGCAGAACCATACAATAAATGGATAGAAACTATCCATAGTGACAAGGAGAAATTCATGGACTCAACCCGTCATGCTTTCGCAGCATCACATCCAAAGTTTATGGAATATCTTGAGCAACATGGACTATCTGTGTATGAAATAAACTATTTGTGCTTGTACGCAATCGGATTGCGTGGAAAGGAAGTCGGAGAGTATATCCAAGTCAAACGTCATTATATCATAAGTCATGAGATTCGAATGAAACTTGGCATTGATGAGCATGAAACGAATATCGGTCTCTACATCCGCAAACTAATGAAAGACTTTGAAAAAGAGTAACTGTAGAAATTTTAACAACGCTGTTCTAAATTAAGGACAGCGTTGTTTTATATATGAGTCATACTTTACTTTCTAGTCATCTACAAAAATCTCATAATAACAAAGAATAAAGAAGCCGTGAAGATTTGTAACTACTCAGCACCCCTATGGGCATGAGTAATCGACTTACTGTTGTACTACAGCAAGAATTGCATTGAATTTCGAATTTCCGTTCTTCATAGCAGTTTCAGCGATGGAGTGCAGCTTGGCAAAATCATCGGCACCGCTGTCTGTTCGGAAGCAACCACTGACTTTCTGTTTTATCTTGATTTTTCTAACTCCCCGCTCACTGGCATTGTTATCGTATGGCACACTTGGATTGGAGAGAAAGGTGAACAGGTAGTCTTTGACCTTAAGGATACCTCTCTTGAATTTCTCAAACTCGTTATCTAAATGCGTGAGGCTTTCACCCAAGAGGTTCTTCATCTTAGTCTTCAGTACCTTTATCTTTCTAGAGGTAATGTTGCCCTCTCTTCTGAGATTTATAGAGTGTTCTATCAGTTGGATGAATCTCCGTGACCAGTTCTGGTTTGAATCCAATTCGTTCAGATAGTCTGCATTCCTAAGGAGATGAGCCAGACAGACCTGATGATCCTTAACATTCATCTTGAAGTAGCTCTGGTGTCTGTCTGTCACAAGTGTCGAATAGGGAAGTCCCTTTGGAAACTTGGAATCTATGGCCTTCTGACCTCGCGATTCTGACTGGAACACGTATGTAAGCAGGTCGTTCTGGAATATCCAGTTCCAATGCAGATGCTTTCCTACCGCAGCACCTGTTTCATCGGCTCCTACGATAGACGCTGTTTCCAGCCTCTTGCGTATTTCCTCGTATGCACTATCTGCCTTGCCGCTATTCTCTTTGAGTATGTTCAGCACTGTTCCCTCACTTATATTCTGGCCGGACTGGTCGGATATAAGTTCTGCAATCCTTTTGAACGGAATACACTGCACTACATTAAGGAATGTCACCAGTGCACGGAGGTTGTCACCATACTTGATACGACAGTTGGGAGCTTCGCAGTTGTTTACGCAACCGCATTCACAGACCTTCTCGTAATACTGTTCCTCACAGGTCTCTACGACCATCTTGATATCAACAATCTGTGTCTTACGGATTTTCTGGCATGGTATATCAATCAAGAGCCGACCACAGCATTTACAATAGACTGGTTCGTGCTTTACAATTACGTCTGGTTCTGCAATGGTCTGTAGTGTGTGACCCTTGTGACCAGGCTGTCCACCGCTCGGCTTTCCGCTTGGCTTGCGAAGAGACTTTGTCCTGCGCTGCTCACGAGAAGCGATACTTTCTTGGGATGGAGGGATACTGCTGTTGCTGCTGTTTTTCTCGGGCTTCCCTGGTGTACTTGACGTATCGTCAGCAGCTTCCTCGAGTTCCTTGATGCGCTCTTTAGCAACGGCAAGTTCTGACTTTAGATTATGTATTTCCACATCCTTCTGGTTAATGACACGATTGAGGTGTCCTATCTCCTCTTTCTTCTCGGAGTCGGACTTCTCAAGCTTGCGCAGACGCTGGTTTATCTGGCGCAAAACAATATCTATGTCAGTACAGTCGTTTGCCATTGTTTTTGGTGCAAAGATAAGCATTTTTATCCACATGGCAAAATCACGATTTACATCCCTTAACGCAGACTTTTGACTTGCGGAAAATGCAAAAACGTATCTCCTGGCAGATAAATTGTTGAAGGACGATAATAGCCAAAAGAGACTTGCTGGCAGCATCACCGAAAAAAAACTCGCAAAATGAGCTGTTTTAAACAACCTACGTCCTCACCGGCTCAATCATTAAAGAGTTTGTAATGATGATGAAAATAAGCAAAATCAAGTTTATGCTTTATTAACGAGAAGTTTTCTATAGGGGTGCTGAGTAGTTACGAAGATTTGCCAATTTTCAAATAATCCGTAAAACTTTGACATACTTTGTAAAACTTCTAAAGTTCAATCATTTGTTAGGCATTCTATATCAGATATATAAAAAGTTTTACGTAAAACTTTTACCCTTGGTTGAAAACTTTATTCTTTGTAAATTTGTAGCAACTTTATTCACAATTAACGACAACAAAATGAAAATGAGAAAAACAATTTTATTAATTGGGTTGCTATTGATTACAATGGTACATACCGCTTTCGCAGAGCAACGTGGAGTATTCATGGAGTTTCATCGAAAGATAAACCCAGGGAAAAATATGCAAGTAAACCGTGCACCAATGCGTTTACCTATAGAGGTAATTTATGATTCTGACACGCATAGTATAAAAGTAATTGGGAGCAATGATATAGAGGCAGAGGTATTTCTTTATGATATAACTGGTTCTCTTGAAAACTACTCTTCAACATTGAATACTGATTTTTACAATTTGAGATGTGGTACTTATACAATCCAAATAGAAGGCAAAGGTTGGTATGCAGAAGGAATGGTAGAATTATAAGCTCAATATAAAAGAAAATAAATTATGGTAAAAGACAAACTTCCACTTACAACGTTGTGTCTAATCACGACACATAAATGCACTAGTGCATGTCCAAACTGCGGTTTTTTCTGCAGTCCAAAACAAAATAATTCTATGAAAATAGATAGTATGCTACATTATATTGATAAGTCCAAGACGATGTTTCCTTCCATATGTTGCCTTGTACTTACTGGTGGAGAAATATCATGCTATAAAAATGAAGATATTGCAAAGGTAATAACATTTGCAAAGAGCAAAGGGATTAACAATACAAGAATTGTGTCTAATGCAGCATGGGCAAAAAACTTAGAAGCCGCAAAAAATTATTTGTTACCATTGATACAAGCAGGACTAACGGAACTAAATATTAGTACGGGGGATGAACATAGTATGTTTGTTCCAATTAATAATGTCCTAAATGCAATCAAAGCAGCTTATGACAATGGGATATATTCTTCTATTGCGTTAGAAAAGCATAAGATTAGCAAAGTTACATCTTCAACACTAAAAGATAATTTTAAAAAGTGCTTCAGTCAAGAATTGCCTTGTCAGATTACTGAGTCATCATGGATAGAGCTAAAATCATTCCGTAAAAATTACAAAGAAGACGACTTTTGTGATGAAGAAAAAATACTGCATAGTGGATGTAACAATATGTTTACAGGAATTCAAATAAATCCTTCTGGACAATTACTTGCATGTTGCGGTTTTGCAGCAGAGTTTTCTGAATTTCTAAAATTGGGTCACATAGACTCTTATAAATCTGCTGTTGAATACGAAAACAATTTATACAATTTGTTAAATATATGGCTTTTTGCTGAAGGTCCTACAGGAATTATAGAACATCTTGCAGGAAAGAGCCTTAAGAATTATGATGAATGCCATATGTGTGAACATTGTTTGAGATTAATGAAGACCCCTAGCTTAATTGAAGCAATTAAAAAAGTAAAAGTCGGGAAATTGAAAGAAATTATTGTTAGATATGAAGCGAATAGAGCGCATAACATCGTAGCCCTAAATAAGCAGACAAGTTTTAAACTAAACAAATAAATAAATTTGAATCGCCTCTATAAAAGAGGTATTTATTTTCAATTAAATAAAATCATATGAAAAAGAAAAAAGTTTTATGCGGAGCTTTACTTGCCTCTACCATGATAGGTATGGTTAGCTGTAATAGCTCAGAAGACTTCGAGGTCTTAAGTAGAAAGGACTTTGCTGAAAATGTATTTCAGAAAGACTCTTCACAGATTGTTCGTTTTGATCTCAATTCTCTTACTGAAAAAGAGAAAGACGAATTAAATGCCTTTAGAAATTTTTCAAAGGCTATAGTTAGTCCTAGCTTTGTTGCGAACAACACGTTTAAAACAAGAGCAATTACCAATTATTATGGTATAGACACCTCTGATATGGATCAATCTAGTCCTCTTGTTAAAATTATCAATGCTATGTCTGATCCAGAAGTTGCCAATGCTCTTCAAAATAATGATGTAGAAAGATATGTATCACTTTTAGAAGAGAAAGGGGCTCTTCCAAAACAATTTAGAACCCGTGCAGCTATGGGTACGGCAGAACTAAGTGACAGCAAACAACTTTCATTGTTCTTTATTGCGGGTGCATTTGTTGCTGTTGTAGCTGTAGCATATGCAGCCGTAGTTGCAGATGTTGTTGTAATTGGACCTGCTATGGCTGACAATGGAGCTAATGTTCTCCAAGCTGTAGAGAATGGAGACATTCTATCCTTGGATTTACAAAAGATAGGTGGAGACGAAATCATTAACAAAAAGATTGACGACACGATTTTAAAGTCTTTAGTCCTACAAGGTGAAACACATTCAAAGATAGAGACCGTACAGAACATCGCAAAAGCAACATATTATGAGTACAAATAGAAAATTAATTCCCGATAAAAAGAGTTTATTTTACTCGTTTTTGATCGTATTAGTTGTTGCATATGCAATATATTATGCATTCAACTCATTTGGAACTATTGTACAGATTATTTCTGTGGCCGCGGGAATATTTATTGTCGTTCCAATATTGAAGATGCCTATAGAAATAGAGGACAATGAAAACTCCATCATAGTAAAGACTATCGTAAGTAGTAAGCATTTTCTAAAAAAAGATTATAGCATTCAACGTATATCAGAGAAAAGTACATTCTCAATACGTTTACTGGCAACTTCTGTTTTTTTGCATTGGGGATATTTTTGGACTAAATCTTTGGGCATATATTATGCATTATGTGTAAACCCATCAAATACCATATTACTAATAAGAAAAGTAGATGGAAAGAAGATTGTCATTGACTCTCCTTGGATATAAGTATTTTCACCTTGCCGAACGACAAATTCCGGCAAGGTGGATTTATGTTTGTACTGGCAAGTTCCGTGCAATGTTATCAATGATAGTGCAAACCGAGTGCAATGAAGCTTACTTCAATTGCCGAGGTAAAGCCTATCTTATGAAACTGTCAATAAAATCCAGTAGAACTCAAAACAGTATTGTCATACATATGTTCTACACTGGGATTGGGATGTTTAAAGGGTGATAAACTAATCTGTATCTATGCTTTGTTTCAGTTTTTCTCAATTTTTTTTTGGAAAATGCTTGTTGGTTTCAAAAGAAAATCGTAACTTTGCTGCTACCAAAGAAACATTAATAGCATTGGGATTATGAAGCAGGTAGAAGAAAGATATATCAGTTTGCTGACCGATTTCGGTTTTAAGCGAATTTTCGGATCAGCTCCTAACAAGGATTTGTTGATCTGTTTCCTCAACAGCTTGTTTAATGGCAGACAGGTTGTTAAGGACGTGAAGTATCTGAATCCAGAGAACGTGGGCGACATCTATACCGACCGCAAGGCAATCTTTGACGTATATTGCGAAGGAGAAAACGGCGAGAAGTTTATCGTGGAAATGCAGAATGCATACCAGACGTACTTCAAGGACCGTGCTCTGTTCTATTCCACCTTTCCAATTCGTGAGCAGGCTCCCAAGGGTAATGAATGGGATTTTAAGCTCAATCATATCTACACAATTGCCCTGCTCAACTTCAACATGAACGAGGAAGCCTTCAATAAGGAGGAAATCCGACATCACGTACAGCTATGCGATACTGCCACGCACAAGATTTTCTACGATAAGTTGGAGTTTATCTACGTGGAAATCGCCAAGTTCAACAAGTCACTGGACGAGCTGGAAACGCTCTACGATAAGTGGCTCTATGCCCTAAAGAACCTCTACAAGCTTACTCAGCGTCCTAAGGCTTTATGCGACAAGGTCTTTGATCGCCTCTTCGAAGAAGCCGAGATTGCGAGATTCACTCTGCAGGAACAACGAGAGTACGAAGCCAGTAAAATGGCATATCGTGATATCAAGAATTCGATTGATACTGCCAAGAGAGAAGGAAAAGAAGAAGGACTTGCTGAAGGAATGGAGAAGGGATTAGCTGAAGGAATGGAGAAAGGAATGAGCCAGCGTAGCCTTGAGATAGCTAGGGCGATGCTGGCAAAAGGTATGGATGCAGCTACGGTTATGGAAATAACGGGATTGTCGGAGAGTCAGTTGAAGCAGCTGAAAGAATAAGGGGAAGATAGCGCCTATCTAAGGCTACTTGCCCAAGTAATATAATATACTTGGCAAAGTAATATAATGAGTCCACTTTAAAAAGTCATTTTTGATAATTTCTTCAAATGTAATCATCTGATAATCAAATGGCGTTGTGTAGGATAAAGAACCAGAAACTACTTTTTAAAGTGAACTCAGTAATATATAGTTTCCTGAGTTGGCTAATTTTGTAAACAAGTAATATATATGAAACAACCTGCTAAGATAGATGTGGCTGTATTGATGCTGTTCTTCAATCGCCCGGATCATTTCCAGAAAGTTTTCGACGAGGTAAGGAAGGCTCGTCCTGCCAAGCTGTTCCTCTATCAGGACGGAGCTAGGGGAGAGCGGGATGTGCCGGGTATTGAGGCGTGCCGCCAGATTGCGTCGGATGAGAATATCGACTGGGAATGTGAGGTGCATCGTTCTTATCAGACCAAGAACCAGGGATGTGACCCTTCGGGACATCTCTCGCAGAAATGGGCTTTCTCGATGGTTGACAAGTGCATCGTCCTGGAAGATGACTGTGTACCGTCTCAGTCGTTTTTTCCTTTCTGCAAGGAAATGCTCGACCGGTATGAGCACGATGAGCGTATCTCCATGATTGCAGGATTCAATGAGGACGAGATAACCGCTTATTGTCCCAACAGTTATTTCTTTACTTCGGTATTTGCCATCTGGGGGTGGGCTTCGTGGCGTCGTGTTTTCGAGAAGCGCGATGAGCAGTATGCTTTCCTGGATGATGCTTATACCATGCGGGAGTTGGAGTCGTTTGCCAAGAGCAGGAAGCTGCGTTCTGATCTTATCCGGATGATGCAGGACCATCGTGCTTCGGGCAAGCAGTATTTCGAAAGTCTGTTCTGGTCTGCCATGCTGCTGAGTTCGGGGATGGCGATTATGCCGGCAAAGAATCTGATCAATAATCTTGGCTTGTCTGATGAGTCTACCCATTTTTCGGGTAGCATGAAGACCACGCCGAAGGCTTATCGCAGGATTTTCATGATGAAGCGCCATGAATTGGAGTTCCCGCTCAAGCATCCCCGTTATATCCTGGAAGATGTTGAGTATAAGGAACGTCTCTACAAAATTAATTGCTGGGGTCATCCGTGGATTAAGATAGGCCGTTCGCTGGAAGAACTCTTCCTCAATCTGCGATACGGCAATTTCTCCATCATCCTGAAAGCCATCCGGAAACGGTTGGGAAAATGGATGGGAACGGAAAAGCATGTTTGAATGAAAGTATAAAAAACGCCCTGTAAGAGCAAAAGCATCATTAACGTTTAGTTTTAAAGCTTTTGCCTTTACAGGGCGTTTCTTGTTTACAGACAGAAATATCTGAAAATCAGAGAACCGTTGTATAGGATGAGATAGACGGTCAGGATGCCGATGGTGGCGATGATGCCCTTGCGGAATCTGCCTTGGGCTGACTTGCAGAGATATGCCATGGCTATTGGCAAGACATAGATCCAATGTGCCGTCATGATATATACTTCGTTCAGTCCGAATCCCAATCCGATGTGCAGAAACAGGTCGAGTGCAAAATAGGACAGGGCAAGCCACAGGAACCTGTGCTTTCTGCCTGCCCAGATACCTCCGGCAAACAGCAATAGCAGGATGGCTTCTGCAGCATAGTTCCACCAATGGCGATAAGGTACAAACATCGGACGGGCACAGTTGTTTCTCAATTCATCTTCCAGCAGATAGTCTTCGTGCAACTGGATGCTTTCACCGAAGAAGTTTTCTATGAGCGCCTGGCTTCTGGAGGTAGTGACATCGGTCCAGCTCAGAAATCCCACCTTCTTCATAGGTGCTCCCTGCTTTGGTCCTTTTTTCTTCTTAGCCTCTTCCTTTGCCAGCTGTTTTGCCTTCTGTATGCTGTCGTTCTTGGCTTTCTGTGCGATTTCCTCAGGCGTGATAATCTTGAGTCCTCGCTGGATGGAATCCTGAACGAGCGAATCCTTCAGCTGCTTCAGTTGGGCAGCACGCTGCTGTTTTTCCTTTCTTGCCGCCATCTTCTTGGCTTTCGCCTCTTTCTTCGCCATTTCCTGAGGCCATACCAGTGTGCGGTATTCCCATTGACAGAATCCCCAGAGCAGTCCTGCTGGTAAGACGACTGCCAGCAGAAGGTGCTTAGGACGGAAGAACGCCTTGCCATTGACGAAGAAGGAAGAGAGGAAAATCTTCAAACCGTTGTTGAGCGAGGTTCCTGCGGTGAGCAGGAAGTAGAGGATGCTCTGCCAGATCTTGAACTGATGATGACTCTTCATTCTCTTGCCGGAGATATAAAGTGCCAGAATCAGCAGCATCATCGAGATGACAAAGTGGTCGGGAACGATGGTGGTGACCATGACGAATCCGAAGGAAAAGAAGAGCAGGGTGAGCATCCGGGAAACCTTCTGTCCTAATTCTACGACCTCACGGAAGATACGATAGAGGAATATCATGGCATAGAAGCCGCAGAATATCTGAATGGCGATGGCGATGAAGAGGGCACAGTTGTAGCCTGTCAGCTTCATCAGTCCCATATTCAGCAGATAAGGAACATACATGTAGGCTGCCAGCAATGGGTGGCGGTAGACATTATATGCCGCACTCCAGTCGCTCAATACCCAGTAAGTCAGCGGGTCGAAGCCTGATACGCAGAAGTGGCGGATGAAATTCTTGTAGTAATCATCGGTTATCTGTGTGAAAGCCCCAGCGTATCGGGCAATAACGAAGCTGTTGAGGACGGCAAGCATCAGGAAAATGACGAGTGCCAGCCATCTTTCTTCTTTTCTAATCTTGAATATATCGAAAACTTTTCTCATATTGGTTTTGCTATGATAAATCTTTTATTTCTATTTCTTTTTGAGAAAGAACCTCACCAGGAGGAAGTTGACTGGGATGCAGATGCAGAGCGTAGGAATCATTGCCCATTGTTTGGCGAGTCCCAGTCCTACGAAGACATTCAGACAGAGGGTCTGCATCGAATAGTTGACGATGTGCGACAGGGTGAATCCTGCTCCCCGCTTGGCATTCGCCTTCACCTTGAAGGTATAGCGCGTGCTGGCGATGAAGTTGAAGATGAAACTCACCAGGTAGGCGATGGTATTGGCGGTAGTTGCCAGGGTATGGTCGCCTATCTGCGGAATGAAATGAGCCAGGGCAGGCATCATGGCAAGGTAGATGACGTATTGCAGCACCGTAGCCAGTCCGCCCACAATGCCAAAGCGCACTACTTCGCCCAGCTTCTCCCGCTTGGCATCATCCATATCGTTTATTTTTTTCTTGATATTCATGGTTCTATTCTTTTATTGAATTATCTTAATATCTTTCCCTTTCCGAAGAGATAAGCCAGCTTGGTCTTTTCCATGATTCTGGCGATGGCGATACTTCCCAGGATGGCGAGTATCACGGTGAAGAGAGCAAAACAGATTTCGCTCTCATCCCAGGCAAAGAGGGGATGGTAGAACTTCGCAGCCATCGTAAAGATGGGGTGGAAGAGATAGATGGGCAGCGTGTTGCGCCCTATATATAATAAGGTGTCCTTGATTCTGTTGGTCACCTTTGCCACCTTTTCTATCTTCGGACTGAAATCCTTGAAACGTTCTGGAGTATCGAGCAGGTGTTGCAGGAACAGCAGGGTGCTGATGCAGCACCAGCAGGAGAAGACGATAGCCAGACTTCCCCAGTCGTACCAGTCATCGCGGTAGAGCAGATAAATCCATAGGAAGATGGCGGAAAATTCGTGGCGGAACAGCTTGCTCCACTCCGTTTTGCTCTGTCGGATAACCACGCCGATGAAGTAATAGGCAGCTGCACTTGCCGATAGGGCTGGAGTTTCTGATATCAGGAGCAGCGTAAGTGCGAAGACGAAAAGGCTGGCATAGGTATCTCTTTTCGTATAATTCTTGCGTAAATCATTCCAATTCCTTCCACGGAAGCAGAAATAATAGAGCGTTCCGCAGATAATCATGGTCTGGATAAACCAATAGGGACCGATGGAAGTGATGAAGATTTTCTCGCCTATCTGGGAGAGGGAGAGCTCTGTGATGCCATCTCTTACCGGCATGAAATAGGAGAGAACCGAAAATCCTGTCACCATGATGACATAGGGCAGGGCGAGACATTTCAGATAGTTTCCCATCTGTCTTCCGGTCTTCTCGATATTCACGAGATAGCCCGTGATGATGAGGAAGGTAGGCATCATGAACGAGAGGATGCCTGCCTTGAGCTGGGGGTATGCGTTGCCGAAGCTCACGATATGAATCAATATCATGAGGACAATGAGGATGGCTCGAATGAAATCGAGATCGGTATTTCTTTTCATCTGATTCCTTTTGATTTATATGTATCTATATCCTTGACTTATCTTTCTAAAATGATTATTCTCTGAAAGGCTTGTAGTGCCCCTGGTCTGCGAAGGCAAGCATCTCCTTATCGCCACGGCTGTCACCGAAGGCTTCTATCTCATAGAGAGAACGGTCGAGAAATGTCTTGTCACCGGTATCTGCTGTTTGTGATGCAGAAAGGGCTTCCGTGATTCGGCATACTTTTTCTGCTCCATAACAGTTGTTGCTCTTGAAGCGGCCCGTCAGTTTGCCATCCACAACTTCTATCTGTGTACCAAGCACCTGGATGCCTTTCAGATTCCGAATCTCAAAGAAGGGGCGCACCCAGTTGTCGATACTGGCACTTACGATGAAGACCTGAGCCCCAGCTACCAATGCTTCATGCACCAGGGTGATGCCCTTAGGACGAAGCAGATGCTGGCTTTCTTCTGCAAACCCACGGCAGAGCGCATCAAACTTCTCGATGCGCATGCCGGCAAAGAGGTGAGCAAAGATGAGTTGCTTCGCCTTCCAGTTGGGAAAGAGATGCAGTTTCATCAGCACCAGGAGCGGACTGTACATCAGAAAAACCATCAGGAAACGGCTGGTTCCCTTGGCATACTTGATGAATTCCAGCAAGGTATCGCTCGTTGTCAGCGTTCCGTCGAAATCGAAACAGTATATTTTCTTCTTCATTTCTTGTTCTTCTTTTGGATTAACTCTTTCTTATACGATATAGATAAGGATGAGGAAGGAGAGCAGCCAGGCAAGGACGATAAACTGGGTAATCCTGTCGCGCAGGATAATCTTCGTAGGGTCGCCGCTCTTCTGGTCTACCACTGCTATCTGGATGTATCTCAGCAAACCCACCAATACGAATACACTGGTAAGATAGAGATAATCGGTATGGAAGTTTTCGATAACCTCCGGACTCACCGTATACATGATGTAGCATACCAGGGTAACCGAGGCGGTAATGGTAATTGCCTGGTTGATGAAGGTGAGGTTATAGCGGCTGGTGTTCTTGCGGGGAGCCTCGCCCGTCTTTTCCATGCGCAATACATCGTCGCGGCGCTTGGCAAAACTCATGAAGAGGGTGATGAGGAAGGTCATCAGTACAATCCACTTACTCAGCATGATATGAGTAGCCACGCCACCTGCCAACAGGCGGAGTACGAAACCGAAGGCTACGATACAGACATCGATGATGGCATACTGCTTGAGCTTGGCGCAGTAGCAGAGGTTTAAGAGCCAATAGAAGGCGATGATGCCCATGGTTTCCCATGATTCCAGCAGACAGCATGTACCCATGGAGAGTGCCAGCATGAGAAACATCAGTCCGTAAGCCTGCCTGATGCTCACCGCTCCCGATGCTATCGGTCGGTGACATTTTACGGGGTGACGGCGGTCAGCCTCTACATCAAAGATGTCGTTGAAGCAATAGATGCTCGATGCAGCAAAACTGTAGGCAAAGAAGGTAATCAGTCCAGCCAGCAAAGCATCGATATGGAACAGGGCACCGCCAAAGAACAGCGGTACGAAGATGAATCCGTTCTTGATCCATTGTTTAGGACGAATCAGTCGCATTAAGGCAGCCATTCCTTTGCTGTCTTTCATTTTATTCTCGTTCATAAAAACTCCTTTTTACTTGATAATCTTAGCTAATTCATTAGAAATCCATCCGGCTATCTTGCTCAATATCCATGCTGCAGGCAGGGTGATTGCTATGCAGGCAAGGAAGGTTGGCCAATAGCCTAGATGAAGAGGCTCTATATATTTGAGTACGAAGTGGATGTGGATGAGATAACATTCCAGACTCAGTGCTCCTACCAGCATGAAACCGCGGTTGAACCAGTGGGGCGTACGGCGGAAGATGCGGTTGAGCAGCAGGATACTCGTGATGGTGAGCGGGATATAGAGCATTCGCTCCAGGAAGAGCGGGAACATGCCATGTTTCTCCTGCTCCAGGAAGATGCTCGCCAGCAGCGTCATCAGGAACATCAGCCATATCATCCATATCGAGGCTCCGTCGAGTGTCTGTTTCTGTCTTACCATCTCACCCATATTGATGCCGATGAAGAAGATAGGCACGCGACTCCAGAATATCTCCAGATGTCCCACAGCCTGATGTATCGGGGTGACATATTGTACCAGGATGCACCACATGATCATCACCACCGGCAACCATCGGTAAATAGGGTGGCGCTTGATGAGTTCCATATAGGCAGGGGCAAAGAGATAGAGCATCATCGTGGCTGGGATGTACCAGAAGTTGAGCTCATCGTGCAGCCAGAACCCCCAGTTGATGGTTATCTCGCCAAAGAGATTGATCCAGTTCCATGCACTGCCTCCCTGGAATCCTGGAATATAGAAGAGGCAGGCGATGATGAGCCAGGTTGGGTAGATGCGCAGATAGCGGCGGATGAAGAAATGCTTGGCAGAAGGATTCTTCGTCCACGAGAACCACAGTCCTATTCCGCTGAGGAATAAGAACATATCTACTCCCACATTACCCATTCTGCGAAGCCCGAAAAAGGCATCTTCTCTAGGTAGTGCTACATGGAACAGGATGATGAACAGCATGGCTGCTCCCATCAGTTCGCCACGAAAACGGCTGATATTTGCCAGTTCTATATCTTTTATCTTCATAAGCTAAGTGAAGAGTGAAGAACGAAGAGTGAAGAATTCTCTTGTCTTCTTGTTTGTTTTTTGTTATGGAGGTGAAAAACGAAGGGTGAGTTTCAATAGCTATTGAATTCTTCACTCTTCACTCTTCGTTCTTCACTCTCAATACTTTGGATTTGGAATCTTCTTCATCAGTTGGGTAAACAGCCATGCCAGACAAACGCTGGCTATGATGTAGAGCAGCAGACCGGCATAGATGTCGCCACGGCGACTGATAGGGATGAAGATTTTGCGGGCTACCGGATGAATGACGAAGAGGGCACCTGAGATGCTGCCCATCCATGCCAATACCTTGTAAGTGCCCTTCAGCCAGTTGATGTCCTGCAGAAGCTCGGCAAGCAGTACGCTCAGTAGACAGATGAAGAAGGGAACGAAAGTCCAGCCCAGCATGCTTCCGCTCAGACTGTAGATGAGCGAGATGCAGAAGATGATGCCAAAGAAATTGGTGACTGGTGAATGGAAGGTCATCAATATCTTCTCGCCATAACGGGCATAGAGGATGCCGAGTCCGAATGGCAGCATGCCTCCCATGAAGTTGTAGCGGTAGCGGTTCATTGCTTCACTCTCCGGATTGTCGAATCCCAAGGCTAGCTGGATGCCGATGCAGATAGCCATCAGCCCCACCGTCCATCCCCAGTGACGGCGATAGATGAAGAGGCGGTATACGATGTAGAGCTGCAGCATAAGTCCGAAGAACCAATATGGTCCCGGCCAGATGATATTGTCCGGGTTTGGCAAAATATTATTGAACATGCCCAGCATCGCCACAATGTCGAGCGCTGCATAGTGATGAGAGCCCGGCGTGATGAGGTCGATCATGGTGAATGCAGCGAAACCGGTTATCATCATCTTGAAGAGTTTCAGATAATGATAGCGCACGAAGCGCAGCGGCTCGCGCCAGTTGATGCGCCAAGCCGATTTCTCACCAGAGATATGATATATCTGTGCTTCCTGCTCTGCTGAGAGGTGGGGTTTTGCCTCATATTTCATCACCAGTCCGTAGGCACTCAGGAAGAGGAATACCGGCACTCCGTAATGACCGAAGAACGAGAGCAGGTGGATAGGCAGGTTAAAGTCGGGATTGACGATAACCTGAGCCAGCCAGTCTACGTTGTGCTGGATATACTGATATTCGTTCTCCTTGACGATAGGACCTAGCCAATGACAGTAATTGTGCAGGAAGATGCCGATGATGGCAAGTCCTCTCAGTGCATTGCAGGCTTCTCTTGTTAATATCGACTGTTTCATTTCTTATCTCCTTTCTTGCTTTTTTCCTTTTTACTTTTTTCCTTTTCTACCTTTTCCAGATGCTCGTCGCGCAGCTGGTCGTAGTCGGCTGAATTCTTGAGGATACGTGGTCGCATCTCGTTGTATTTCGGACTCAGGATATTATATTCCTCCTTGTAGGTAGGCGTCTCGATGCCAGCCAGATATAATAATAGGTGAGGCAGGGCATCGGTCATGAATCGCTTGTCCTTTGCCTTGCGTATCTGACGGTAGATGTCGCGGTGGTTCCTGATATACTTCGGTGAACAGTATATCCAGAAAGGAATTTCGAATTCGTAGTGGGCCAGCGGCCAGTCGATGTTGGCTGAATGGTTACGGCAGATAAAGCCGCGGTCCTCCTCATAGCATTCCTCGCCATGGTCTGGCACATAGATGACAACGGCATCCTCCTTCTGGAATCGTTTCACGATCTGCGCCACGATAGAGTCGTTGTAGAGGGTAGCATTGTCGTAATGGCTCAGCATCTTGCGCTGTGCCGTGGTCAGCTCTGGTCGTTTTTCCTCGTAGCTGCTTGCCCAGAACTTGGCTTGTTCCTTGCGGTAGCGCAGCTTGTAGTTTACGTGCTGTCCCATCAGGTGGAAGATGGTGAGGTTGTGCTCCTTTTGGAATGTCTTCAGACTGTCGTCATAGTCTTTCAGCAATCCGTCGTCAAGATCGTGCAACTGGGTATTGCGATGGTCAAACTGCAGCTTGCTCAGTTCCGGATTGTTCAGGAAGAAGCCACCGCTGAAGTCATAGACGGCTTCTTTAGCCTGCGGCAGGAATTCGTTGGTGATGAAGGTAACGTTGTAGCCAGCCTTTCTGAACACTTCCGGGAAGAGCGGATAGTCGCACCATTCTCCTTTCTCGCCTATCACATGGGTGGAGAGCATGTTCTTGAATACGAAGCTGGTCAGGTTCCAGCAGGTTACTACATCGGTGAATTTGGTGAGTTTCCGGCTCTTTTCCAGGGCTGTCTGTCTAGGAGTCGTCTCCATGAAATAGCCGTATTGCTGCGAGTGATGTCTGCCGTAGCTTTCGCCGATGATGAGCACGATGTTAGGTGAGCGATAGCTGCAGCTGTCCACCTTTACGGTATGTGCGGCACGGATAAGCTGGGTTATCTGATGCGCTGCCAGCTGGTTGGCATAGATACTGAAGTCGAGTCGGTAGATAGGCAGATAGAGCACGGCATGGTCTTTCTCTGTCAGGGTGTGCTCCACCTCTCCGATGGTTTTGCCCGACATCAGCTTGTGGAAAGCCGTCTTGTTGTGCCATGAAGTGCACAAGCCAGTGATGAAAACAGCGATACAGAGGATTCCGAAACTTGCCGGCATGGCTGCGGTCATACGAGGAATGGCCATCAACCGTTTCTTGAGCGAAGCCAATTCGAGTATGGTGATGAGGAAGACATAGAGCTTGATGAGTGGCTTGCGGAAGATGGCGATGAGTATCTGAATCAGAGCCAGGAGCAGGATCCAGCCTACGCTGCTGAAGAGAACTTCGGCAGAGATGAGTGCTGAGAGGAAGTTGCTCGCCTCTGCACTGTTGGTTTCACCCACCAGCATCAGCATGGAAGGATTGAGTGTGGAACCGAAATTCACGAAGCAATAGGTGTCTGCGGCTGCGGTGCTATATAATATAATGTATAGCACGATACGTAGACAGAAGCGTACCTTCTTGGGGAAGATAGCAAGAATGGCACACAGGAGGTAGAGGTCGACAAAGAGTTCCAGGAACAGATTGTCGTACAATGAGCCATATTTCGGTATGGTCACCAGTGAACTGATCGTGCCCAGTAAGTACATGAACACGAAGAAGTTGGCATTTCTGCGAATAGGAGCAGATGCCACACTAAGACACTTCTTGATGATTTCTTTCCAACTCATATCTTTCTATTGTTGTTTAAAATGTTGTAAACAGTTTTTTGAAGCAAACGTTATATGCTTTTAAAAGGCAGAAGTTTCCAAACACCCGGATGTTATTTTTTTATCGGGCGTTATAGTTTCTTTTTACCAGTTCTTCGATGCTCTCCGGTACCATTCCCTTGATACTCTTTCCTTCTTTGATGCGCTGCCGTATCTCGGTACTGCTGATGTTGAGCAATGGAGTTTCTACTATTGTTACGCCTTCAGGCACTTCGCCCACGCTGTTTCCCTGACGGGGATAGACAACGATGGGGTAGTGGGCAAGGATATCTTCGTGATGATACCACTTGTCGAAGGCAGCCCAGTTGTCCCCACCTATCAGCAGCGTAAACTCGATGTCTGTGAATTCCTGGCTGATGGCTTGAAGCGTGTGCCAGGTATAGGATGGCTTGGGCAGGCGAAACTCGTAGTCGCATGCCTTGAGCTGAGGCTCCTTCTCCAGTGCCTTCTCTACCATTTCCAGTCGCAGATGGTCATCGAGCAAGTCGGTTGCCGTCTTTTTAAAGGGGTTCATAGGCGATACCATAAACCACACCTCGTCCAGCCCCGCCTTCTCGCACAGGCTTTTCGCCAATGCGATATGACCGGTATGGATGGGGTTGAAGCTACCGCCAAAGATTCCTACTTTCTTACTTTGAACTTTTTTACTTTGAACATTGAACATTGAACTTTGAACTTTATGATTAGCAAAGCGAGCTGTATTTGCCTTTTGGACAGGCGATGGAATCGCCTGGAACGGGGGCTTTGCTTTCTGATAGCGGGCTTCGCTTTAGCTATTCTTTGCTTATGCTTTAGCTATTCTTTGCTTATGCTTTAGCTATTCTTTGCTTATGCTTTTGCTATTCTGCGTCTAAAAAGGCTTTTACGAGCTGATAAACTTCCTGCTGAGCCTTCTCCAGGTCATCGTTGACAACGACGTGGTCGAACTGAGGAGCGAAGGTCAGCTCATAGCTGGCTTTGGCAAGGCGCTGTTCGATAACCTCTGGGGCATCAGTATTACGACCCACCAGGCGGCGGCGCAATTCCTCAACCGAAGGTGGCTGTACGAAGATGCTCAGGGCACGGTCGCCATAGAAATTCTTGATGTTCACACCGCCTTTAACGTCAACGTCGAAGATTACCGACTCGCCCTTGGCAAGCTGGTTTTCCACCTGCGACTTCAAGGTGCCATAGAATCTGTCCTGGTAAACCTCCTCGTATTCCAGGAATTCATCAGCTTCTATCTTAGCCTTAAACTCCTCAGGAGAGAGGAAGAAATATTCAACACCATTCTGCTCTGTGCCACGAGGAGCACGAGAGGTACAACTGATGGAGAAAGCCAACTTCAACTCTGGGTGTTCTTTCATCAACCAGTTGACGATGGTACTTTTACCACTGCCCGATGGGGCACTGAAAATTAATAATCCGTTCTTCATTGTTCCTTTTTCTTTTATATGCCATTCTTTTGCCAGGCGATGGAATCGCCTGGAACGGGGGCTCTTTTTGGGGAGCTCTTTTGGGGGGAGAGCTTTTCTCTTTAGAGAGCATTCAGCACCTGTTCCTTGATCTGCTCCAGCTCGTCCTTCATCTTCACCACGATGTTCTGCATTTCTGCCTGGTTGCTCTTGGAGCCGGTGGTGTTGATTTCGCGTCCCATTTCCTGTGCGATGAAACCGAGTTTCTTTCCTACGCCATGACCTTCCTCGTTCATGGTCTCACGGAAATACTTCAGGTGGTTGGCAAGACGCTGCTTCTCCTCGCTGATGTCGAGCTTCTCGATATAGTAGATAAGCTCCTGCTCCAGTCGGTTCTTGTCATAATCCACATTCGGAATCTGCTGCAAGCCGGTAACGATGTTCTGTCTGATCTTCTCCACGCGAGCCTTCTCGTATGGTTCGATGCTAGCCAGGAGAGCCTGGATGTTATCCACTTTCTCGGTAAATTTCTTCTGAAGAGCGGCTCCTTCCTGCTTGCGGAAGTCCTGAAGATGGGTCACAGCCTCGCAAATTGCATTTTTGGCAACCTCCCATTCCTCTTCTGTCAATTCTTCGACTTCTGTCTTCGTTGTTACATCAGGAAGACGCAACAGACAGTTGTACCAGTCAGTTGGCTCAGGAATACCGGTTTCTTCCGATATTTTCTTGATTTGCTGGTAATAATTCTGTACAAGCGCACCGTTGATAGGTGTAGCATCGGTGGCAGCATCCTTCTCTATCCAGATAGAGAAGTCTATCTTGCCTCTTTCCAATGACTTAGCGATGTACTGACGAATTTCCATCTCCTTCTCTCTGTAGAGCGGAGCTATACGTGTAGAGAGGTCAAGCGTCTTGCTGTTTAATGACTTTATCTCTACATTAATCTTCTTTGTTTTGTAGGCCGCGGTAGCTTTTCCGAAGCCTGTCATTGACTGTATCATATAATCTTTCGCGTTAAATTTCTGCAAAAGTACAAAAAAAAGCGAGAAAATGCGTATATTTGCAACTTATTTAAGAATATATTTTTTAATTATGTCGTGTATTTTGAATATTGAGACGAGTACGGACGTGTGCTCAGTGGCAATTAGTGATAGTGGACAGGTGATTTTCAACAAGGAAGATCACTCAGGTCCTAACCATGCAGTTAAGTTGGGTGTGTATGTTGATGAGGCTTTGGATTTCCTCGATTCTCATGGTCTTCCATTAGAGGCTGTGGCTGTAAGTTGTGGTCCAGGCTCTTATACCGGATTGCGTATCGGCGTGAGTATGGCGAAGGGCATCTGCTATGGCCGTGGCGTGAAGTTGATAGCAGTACCAACCCTTGAACTGATGGCTGTGCCTGTATTGCTAGGCGAACATCCTGAAGAGGAAGATGCCCTCATCGTACCTATGCTCGACGCCCGTCGCATGGAGGTATATGCCGAAGTGCTCGACCGCGCCTTGAAGGTGGTTCGCCCTATCCAGGCTGATATTGTGGATGCTGATACTTACAAGGAATACCTTGATCAGCATCATGTGTATTTCTTCGGCAATGGTGCTGCCAAGTGTATGGAGACCATCAATCATCCTAACGCTCACCTCGTAGAGGGCATTGAACCATTGGCAAAGAACATGGCTCCGCTTGCCGAGAAGCGATTTGCAGAAGGCAAGTTTGAGGATGTTGCCTATTTCGTGCCTTTCTATCTCAAGGACTTCGTAGCCAAGATGCCGAAGAAATTAATTTAAGCGGCTCTCATCCATGAGCGCATTGACTATATTAAAATAATTAGATGAAGAAGAATATGAATATACAAGGATTAGATTACAATACACAGCGGGAGAAACTCGTGCTGCCAGAATATGGCCGCGAAATCCAGAAGATGGTGGATCACTGTCTGACGCTCACCGACCGCAATGAGCGCCAGCGTTGCGCTGAGTCCATCATCAGTATCATGAAACGTATGTTCCCAGAGGGAATGACGCAGGCAGAGAAAGACCGTAAGTTCTGGGATCATCTTGCCATCATGAGCGGATTCCAGCTGGATATCGACTATCCTTACGATATAGCTCATGCTGCTCAGATTGCCAAGAAGCCAGAGCCAATGGACTATCCGATGAAGCGCATTCCTGTGCGCCATTACGGAGCCATGATGTTCGGTGTGTTTGAAAAACTCGAGCAGATGGAGCCGGGAGCAGAGCGTGATGCGCTTGTAGAATTGACAGCCAATCAGATGCGTCGCGACCTGATGCAGTGGAGTCATGGCTCGGCTGATGAGGAGAAGGTGGCTTCTGACCTTGCCCGCTATACTCATGGTAAGATACAGCTGGATCTGGGCACCTTTAAGTTTGCTCCTATCCGTGATGTGCCTTACAATAATAACAATAATAATAACGGTAAAAAGAGAAAATAAGTAACACATTATTAAATAGAATTCTATGGAGTCTTTCATTATAGAGGGCGGACATCCGCTCCAGGGTACCATCTATCCCCAGGGCGCCAAGAACGAGGCGCTGGAGGTAATCTGTACCACCATCCTTACCGATGAGCCTGTGCGCATTAATAATGTGCCGGACATATTGGATGTGAACAACCTCATCAAGTTGCTCAAGGAAATAGGTGTGAAGGTTACTCAGCATAACCGTCACGACTATACCTTCCAGAGTGACGAACTGAATCTGGACTATCTCGAAAGTCTGGAGTTTGTGAAGAAATGCTCTTCGCTCCGCGGCAGTGTGCTCATGTTTGGTCCGCTGCTCGGAAGATGCGGCAAGGCTACCATTGCCAAGCCGGGTGGCGACAAGATTGGTCGTCGCCGTCTCGATACCCATTTCCTGGGTTTCAAGTATCTGGGTGCAACCTTCGTCCATGACGAGGAGCGCAATGTGTATCAGATTCAGGCAAAGAAGCTCAAGGGCTGCTATATGTTGCTTGATGAGGCTTCCGTGACGGGTACAGCCAATATCATCATGGCTTCCGTCCTGGCTGAGGGAACCACCACCATTTACAATGCGGCTTGCGAACCTTATATCCAACAGCTCTGCCATCTGCTCAATGCGATGGGAGCACAGATCAGTGGCATTGCCAGCAATCTGATTACCATCGTGGGCGTCAAGAAGCTGCATGGTGCCAGCCATCGCATCCTGCCCGATATGATCGAGGTGGGTTCGTTTATCGGAATGGCTGCCATGTGTGGTGCCGGTGTCCGCATCAAGGACGTTTCGGTCAAGGATCTCGGTATCATTCCTGATTCTTTCCGCCGTCTCGGTGTGAAGATCAAGGTAGAGGGCGATGACCTTGTTATTCCGGAGCAGAAGCATTATGTGATAGATTCGTTTATCGACGGTACCATCATGACGCTTGCCGATGCTCCATGGCCAGGACTTACGCCAGACCTTCTTTCGGTGCTCCTCGTGGTGGCTACTCAGGCTCGTGGCAGTGTGCTTTTCCATCAGAAGATGTTCGAGAGTCGTCTCTTCTTCGTAGATAAGCTGATAGATATGGGTGCACAGATTATCCTCTGCGATCCTCATCGTGCAGTGGTGGTAGGTCATGACCATAAAATCAAGTTGCGTGCTGGCAGGATGACGAGTCCGGATATCCGTGCCGGTATTGCCCTGCTGATTGCTGCCATGAGTGCCAACGGTACCAGCCGTATCGAGAATATCGCTCAGATAGACCGTGGTTACGAGGATATCGAGCATCGCCTCAATGCGCTGGGTGCCAAGATTACCCGTGTCAGCGACTAGATAAGTGAAGAATGAAGAGTGAAGAGTGAAGAACGAAGAGTGAAGAATTCAATAGCTTTGCTAATCATAAAGTTCCAAGCTCAAAATTCAAAGTTCAAAGTAAAGTATGATTAGACGTGACGAAGTATATAAGATAGGTAAGTTGGGAAAGCCTCATGGGGTGAAGGGCGAGATAACCTTTGCCATTACCGATGATGTTTTCGACCGTGTGGATGCCGAGTATCTGGTGCTCGACATCGACGGCATCCTCGTACCTTTCTATTTAGAGGAGTATCGTTTCAAGAATGATGAGAGTGTACTCGTGAAATTTGAAGATATCGATACCCAGGAGCAGGCTCGCAACTATACCGGTCGCGAGGTCTTCTTTCCACGCCACCTTTCGGATAGCGATGGTGAGAACATGACCTGGGCAGAAATCATCGGTTTTCAGCTGGTAGATGCCGTAAGCGGAAAGTTGGTAGGTACTCTGGAGCGTGTTGATGATTCCACCCTCAACCTCCTTTTCGAAGTGACGACTCCTGAAGGTGATGACATTCTCATCCCTGCCAGCAACGACCTCATCGAAGAGGTGAATGCTGAAAAGAAGGAAATCAGAATGGCAATCCCCGAAGGGTTGCTTGACTTGTAAAGTGAAGAGTGAAGAACGAAGAGTGAAGAATGAAGAGTGAAGAATTCATTTGCTTTACTAATCATAAAGTTCAAAGTTCAAAGTTCAAAGTTCAAAGTTCAAAGTTCCAAGTTCAAAGTAAATAATTTCAAAGTAAATGAAGAAACAACAGATATGTATTCTCGGTTCTACCGGCAGTATCGGCACGCAGGCACTCGATGTCATCGAACAGCACAGTGACCTTTACGAGGTATATTGCCTTACCGCCAACAACCGGGTGAAGGAACTTGCCGAACAGGCACATAAGTTCCACCCTGCTGCCGTAGTGATAGCCAATGAGAACCACTACGAGGAATTGCAGGATATGCTGAGCGATGAGCCAGATATCAAGGTTTATGCAGGTGCCCAGGCGCTTTGCGACATCGTACAGGCAGAGCCTATCGATATGGTGCTGGCTTCCATGGTTGGTTTTTCCGGCTTGGAGCCGACTATCCATGCCATCAAGGCTCGTAAGAAAATTTGTCTTGCCAACAAGGAAACCCTCGTGGTGGCAGGTGAATTGATCTGTAATCTTGCCCAGGAATATCATGTGCCTATCCTTCCGGTAGACAGTGAACACAGCGCCATCTTCCAGAGTCTGGTGGGCGAGGGCGACAACGAGGTAGAGAAGATTCTCCTGACCTGTTCGGGCGGTCCGTTCCGTAATTATACCCACGAGCAGTTGGAGAAGGTTACTGCAGCCGATGCCCTCAAGCATCCTACCTGGGATATGGGAGCCAAGATTACCATCGATTCGGCTTCGCTCATGAACAAGGGTTTCGAGGTGACTGAGGCGAAATGGCTTTTTGGCGTTCCTGCCGACAAGATAGAGGTTCTCATCCATCCTCAGAGTGTTGTTCATAGTGCTGTTCAGTTTGTCGATGGAGCCGTGAAGGCTCAGTTGGGCGTGCCTGATATGCGTCTGCCTATCCAGTATGCCTTCTCGTTCCCTCAGCGTCTGCATCTCGATGGTGAGCGTCTCGACCTCTTTAAGACGCAGGATTTGCAGTTCTTCAAGCCTGACTATCAGAAGTTCAAGTGCCTGCAGCTTGCCTTTGATGCCATCAGGAAGGGTGGCAATATGTCGTGCATCGTGAATGCAGCCAATGAGATTGTGAATGCCGGTTTCCGCAAGGGCGAATGTGGCTTCCTCCAGATGGCAGACATCATCGAGGAGACGATGGCTAAGGCCACCTTCGACAGCAATCCAAATCTTGATGTCTATCTGCAGACGGATGCTGAGGCTCGCCGCATAGCAACGGAGCTGATGTATAAGTAATAATTAATAATGTAGAATTAATAATCAATAATTAAAATGAACGCAGGATATAGGACTCATCATCAAGTTCAAAGTTCCAAGTTCAAAGTTCAAAGTAAATAAATGGAAGTATTTTTGATCAAAGCGTTGCAGCTGATGCTGTCGCTTTCCATCTTGGTGTTGCTCCATGAGGGCGGACACTTCTTCTTCTCCAAGCTCTTCGGTGTAAGAGTAGAGAAGTTCTATCTGTTCTTCGACCCTTGGTTCCATCTCTTCGAGTTCAAGCCAAAGAATTCGGATACCACCTACGGTTTGGGATGGTTGCCTCTCGGAGGATATTGTAAGATTTCGGGTATGATAGACGAGAGTTTCGATACTGAACAGATGAAACAGCCTGAGCAGCCTTTCGAATTCCGCAGCAAGCCGGCATGGCAGCGCCTGCTGATTATGATTGGCGGTGTGCTGGTCAATTTCGTACTGGCTCTCTTCATCTATTCCATGATTCTTTTCCATTGGGGCGAAGACTATGTAGCTACCAAGGACATGACTCAGGGAATGAAGTTCAATACCGAGGCAAAGGCATTGGGTTTCCAGGACCATGATATTCTCGTGGGTACTGAATTCGGAGCTTTCAAGACCTTTGATGGCGACATGTATCGCGATCTTTCTACAGCCACTCGTGTAGATATCATCCGTGGCGGCAAGCCGATGAGTCTCAATCTGCCTGGCGACCTCGACATGCTCAGCATGATCAAGGAGAGTCCTCGCTTCGTAGAGGTTTATCTGCCATTGCAGATTGACAGTGTGATGAAGGATTCCCCTGCCAGCAAACTGGGTTTGGCAAAGGGTGATAAGATTCTCGCTCTGAATGGCAAGAAGGTGGATTCTTTCAATGAATTCCAGCTGGAGCTGGGACGCATCAATGATGTTCTCGCCTCTACCTCTTCTCATCAGGACAGCGTGAAGGCATTGACAGCTCAGGTAACCTATCTCAAGGCGTCTGGCGATACATTGAAGAACAATGTCATGCTGCAGTCTACCGAGAACGGTGTGAAGTTTGGCTTCTATAATCATCCTGTTCTCCAGGATTACAAGGTTACCCATATCAGCTACGGCTTCTTCCAGAGTTTCCCTGCGGGTATCAAGTATGGTTGGAATGTATTGTCGGGTTATGTAGGCGATATGAAGTATGTCTTCACCAAGGAAGGTGCCAAGAGTCTGGGTGGTTTCGGAGCCTTGGGCAGCTTGTTCCCTTCTATGTGGGATTGGCACGCCTTCTGGATGATGACCGCTTTCCTGAGCATTATTCTGGCGTTCATGAACATTCTTCCTATTCCGGCATTGGATGGTGGACATGTGTTCTTCCTCCTTTATGAAATCATTACAGGCCGCAAGCCGGGCGATAAGTTCATGGAGCGTGCCGAGTATGTCGGTTTCGCTATTCTCCTCCTCCTGCTCGTTGTAGCCAACCTGAATGATGTGCTGAGATTCTTCCACCTGATGTAAATGCCTTATATAATAAGGTGGATAAAATATAGAAAAGATAAAGGTCGCTGCCATGACGGTAGCGACCTTTTTGTTTGCATTTTATATGAATCGGTTTTTGTTAATTTTAAATTAGGTTTGCTATTTATCGTATTTCGTGTCTTGTAGTTTCCTAATTATGAGTAGCGGATAATCTGTCCCGGTGACAGCTTCTTATCCTTCTTGTAACCGTTGAGTCGGCAAATCTGCTCTACGCTTACACCACGTTTCTCAGCGATGCTCATGAGCGTTTCACCATACTTAACCTTGTGATAGAGCTTTTCTCCTGATGGGCTGGCGGTATATCTTCCAACCTCTCCACCGTTCACCTGCTCCTTGGTATATCCACCGTTTCCAATCTTGCCGCGTGCAGCGTTAGCCTCTGCATATTCGCTCTCGTAGGTATCGCGATTGAAACTGTAGAAGTCGCCAGTGACGTCCTGGTTGCGGAAATCGAAGAAGAGTGCCGGGTTCAAAGCCACGCCACAGAGACGTGTTTCGAAATGGAGGTGAGAACCTGTGCTTCGACCGGTGTTACCACCCAAGCCGATTACATCTCCTGCTCTTACTTCTTCGCCCTCAGTAACGAGCTGCTTTGAGAGGTGGCCGTAGATGGTCTCCAAGCCGTTGTTGTGACGAATAACGATGTACTTACCGTAACCACCACCTTCATATCTTACGATGCGAACTCTGCCTGAAAAGGCTGAGCGGATTGAGTCGCCAATATAAACCTTGATGTCCATACCTTTATGTTGGCGGCCAAAGCTAGCACGGTAACCGAAGTTACTTGTGACAACGCGACTAGGAGTTGGCATGCAGAAATGACGAAGGTCAATACGGAAGTGCTCTGGCAATTTTGTTGCCTTATGGGCATACTTGTTAGAGAAGTCCTCGTACAGTTCAGCTGCAGGATTTTCTCTATCTTCCACTAGTCGATAGTGCGAGACAGCAAGCGTGTCAAGCGCTTTCATTCTGTGGTCTACTGGAGCTTGTCTTGCTAACAGATCCTGTCCGCAAACGGGAACAGCTGTTAACGCCAACAAGGCAACGACCGAAATTTTTTTCATTCTTTTTTTAAAACTCATACTACTTTTTCTATTTTCTTTTTTAGGTCCATGTCAATAAGCGCAGAATCCATAATCCAAATTCTGCAAAAACCACTAGGGCAAGTACCCTAATCTGCGATTTTGTTATATAGACGTTGCAAATATAACAAAAATATCTCGAAAAACAATGGTTGTTAACGCCAACTCCCCGATATTTAACGTGATAATCTAGTTTTTAACGTTTGTTATGAAGGTTCGGTGCAATTAATTGTCAATCTGCTCGTTTTCATGCCTTTGCAGGATTCTGAGCAATGCCACGGCAGGGGAATGTCCCATGAAAATATACTTTTTTACCTCCGGACTGGTAAATCTGAGGCATTCCTGATAGGCTCGGAACAGGTCATCCAGGTTGATGGTGAATTCCTTGCCCGATGATTCCCGGATGCCGATAATCATTTTGGCGGTTACATGTAATTTAATGTATCTGATGCCCGTTACGCTTTCTATTTCTTTCAATTCCGATAAGATAGCGCGCATCTCGTCCATGGTGAGTTCCGGACGAGGTTCTCTGATGGCTGGTTTTCTTCTTCTATCCATAATTGCTTTTGTTTTTAAATGTTTTTTGCCTGGCGATGGAAACGCCAGGAACGGGGGCTGATTGCCGCCTTTTTGATTGCCGCTTTAGCTGATGGCTGCCCAGTTGATATGGGTTTTCTTCAATTCCTTGAGGCGGTTCCAGAGCAGGGCGTTCTGAGGGGCATTGCATTGCGGGTCGTTGTCGATGATTTCCTGGGCTTCATTGCGTGCCAGCTGAACCAGCTGGCCGTCTCTGGCAATATTCGCTATCTTCAGGTCGAAAGCCATGCCGCTCTGCTGCGTACCTTCCAGGTCGCCGGGACCACGGAGCTTCAAATCGGCTTCGGCGATGCGGAAACCGTCGTTGGTATCACACATGATGTCGATGCGCTTGCGTGTCTCCTCAGAAAGCTTGAAGTTGGTGACGAGGATGCAGTAACTCTGGTCGCAGCCTCTTCCCACACGGCCTCGCAGCTGATGCAGCTGGGAGAGACCGAAGCGCTGGGCATCCAGTATCACCATCACCGAGGCATTCGGCACGTTCACGCCCACCTCTATCACGGTGGTGGCAACGAGAATCTGCGTCTCGCCCTTCACGAAAAGCTCCATCTCCTCTTCCTTCTCGGCTGATTTCATCTTGCCATGAATCTTACTCAGCCTGAATTCCGGAAACGCCTGTTTCAGCGTCTCGTAGCCTTCTTCCAGGTTCTTCAGGTCGCTCTTCTCGCTCTCCTTGATGAGCGGGAAGACGATATATACCTGTCTGCCGAGATTAATCTGATGGCGGATGCTCTGGTAGAGGCTGGTGAGCTGGGTATCAAACTTATGCAGGGTCTGTATCGGCTTTCTGCCCGGTGGCAGTTCGTCGATGACGCTCACGTCCAGGTCGCCATAGATAGTCATGGCGAGGGTGCGCGGGATAGGGGTGGCAGTCATCACGAGGATATGCGGTGGATTCTCGCTCTTGCTCCACAGTTTCGCTCTCTGGGCCACACCAAAGCGGTGCTGCTCGTCGATGACGGCAATGCCCAGGCGCTGGAACACCACGGGGTCTTCCAGTACGGCATGGGTGCCGACCAGAATCTGGATATCGCCGGTGGCGAGGTCGGCAAGAATCTTTTCTCTTTTCTTTCCTTTCACGATGCCCGTCAGCAGTTCTACCCGGATGTCCATGCCCTTCAGGAAAGAGCGGATGGTCTGGAGATGCTGCTCGGCAAGGATTTCGGTAGGTGCCATCATGCATGCCTGATAACCGTTGTCCAGGGCGATGAGCATGGTCATGAGTGCCACGAGCGTCTTGCCCGAGCCTACATCGCCCTGCAGGAGGCGGTTCATCTGTCTGCCGCTGCACATGTCGGCCCTGATTTCGTGCATCACCCGTTTCTGTGCTCCCGTCAGTTCGAAGGGCAGATGGTCGGCATAGAAGCCGTTGAAGATGTCGGCGATGCGGTTGAAGACATAGCCCCGGTATTTGCGTCGCTGGTCGCTGGCATACCTTAATATATTAAGCTGCACATAGAAGAGTTCCTCGAATTTGAGGCGCACCTGAGCCTTCTGCATCTCCTGATGGGAATGCGGATAGTGAATCATGCGGATGGCTGCATCTCGCGAAACCAGATGCAGGCGCTCTACGATATGGCTTGGCAGTGTTTCGGGAAGAGGAGGAAGGATGGTGACCAGCTGTTTGCTCATCTTCTCAATGGAACGTGAGCTGTAGCCGCGCTTCCTGAGGTTTTCAGTAAGCGAATAGTAGGGCTGCATGCCCATCTCTGATATCTGAAGATGGGTGGCATCGTCCATGTCGGGATGAGTAAACTGGAATCTGCCGTTGAAGACGGTAGGCTTTCCGAAGACGAGGTATTCCGTGCCCACCTTATAGGTTTTCATGATGTATTGTGCACCACGGAACCAGGTGAGGTCTACCACGCCGAAGCCGTCGGAGAAATGAGCCACCAGCATCTTGTTCCGCTTGCCGGTATCTATTTCTTCGTAGCTCAGAATCCTTCCTTTTATCTGTACGTAAGGCATCTCAGAGGTGAGTTCGCTGATATGATAGACCTTGGAGCGGTCTACATATTTATATGGATAGTATTCCAGCAGGTCACCGTAAGAGTTGATGCCGAGCTCCTTGCTCAGTATCTCTTTCTTCTTGGGACCTACGCCTGGCAGGTACATGATATCTTGGTCTAAAATACTACTCATATTGTTGCAAAATTACTATTTTATGCCAAGACTGCCAAAAGTTTTACTTATTTTTTTTATAATTGCGTTACAAAACAAGGATTTCTGCGTCTTTACCTTATAAACAACTGAGCTTTCGCATATCAGGAAGTTAAAGGAGTTAAGGAAGTTAAGGAGTTAAGACGTATGTCTTGCTGCTTAAAAACTATGCAAAAAAGACTGATGCTCCTTTAGCTTGGAAACTATTTCATTAGCAGTTCTCATAATAACCTCCTTTCTACTTTATATAATTTCGTTCAAGAAGTCCATGAAGGAGTCCTTGTCGGCAATATCATTGTTAAGCAAGAAACGCCCTGCAGAGTTCTGTTAAGCGGATTTAACATTTACGGGGGATATTGTTAATAAAAATAACTCGCTCTAAATTGGACTTTGATTGAAAATCAAGAAGTTGGTCGTTTGCCTATATTATATAGGTAACAATATGGAAACGAGCGGACTTCTGCTCGTTTCTGTATTTTGCAATATGCAAAGAACGCCTCAATTCGGGGACAAAGATACGACAATTTTCTAAATATCCCATAACTAGCAAGGAGAAATTTACGGAATTTAGAACTTTTTGAGTTAAATCTGATGCTTACCAACAATATGTATCCAAAAACAAACAGCAGTATTCGGATATAGCTTATCCGAATACCTGCTGCCATAACGTTTTGTTGCTGACGATGATTCTGACATCGGCTTTCATGTACTTTTGCAACACAGGGGACTTTTGTCCCTGTGTACTCACAGTGGCTATAGCCATAAAATAGTTACCATCTTCCCTATGTATGAGCCTGGCTTTATGGCTTGTGATGTCGCAGTTATAAGATGCATTATCGTTGCCCTCGAAAGATACATGAGCCGTCCTTGGCTCATCGAAAAGATACAAATGCTTGTATGGCACAAACACTTGCACTGTTCTTTGATTGATGACCTCACCATTAGCCTCTATGGATATAGGATAAGGTATCTTGTAGAAAGCAACTGCGAGGGCGAGGACTATTATCGTAATGACAACCGTTCCCAAGCTGACGAGGCGAGGAGGAACTTTGCCTATCACGTTCCTCACCTTCTCGCTTCTCAACTCGATATTACCTGATTCTTTTTCATTCTGTTCCATATCAAAAGCATTTTAGTTTCCCAATTCCAACTGATTCTTCACAAGGTTATAATATGCCCCTCGCTTGGCGGTCAAAGACTCATGGTTGCCTATCTCAACCACCTTTCCATGGTCGATGACCACGATTTGGTCGGCATTCTTCACCGTGCTTAGGCGATGAGCCACAATCACAACGGTCTTGCCCTTATAGAACTTATCCAAGTTCTCCACGATGCTTCTCTCATTATTGGCATCGAGCGAGTTTGTAGCCTCGTCAAGGAATATATAGTCAGGATTCTTGTAAACCGCCCTTGCAATCAAGATACGCTGTTTCTGTCCTTGGCTTAGTCCCACGCCATCACGTCCAATCTTGGTATTGAACTTCAGAGGCAAAGCCATTACATACTCCTTGATACAAGCTATCTCGGCTGCTTTCAACAACCGTTCCTTGTCTATATCGCCATCGTCAACGGCAATGTTTCGTGCTATACTCTCCGAGAAGATAACGCCATCCTGCATCACTACGCCACATTGTCTGCGCCACCATTTCTTGTTGAGCTTGTTAATGTTGGTATTGCCAATGTTGATTTGTCCCTCCAAGACAGAATAATAACCTAGCATTAAGCGGATGAGGGTGGTCTTTCCACTGCCAGATGCGCCAACGATGGCTGTTACCTTACCTTGCGGAATGTGAATGCGCACATCATCTATGGTCTTGCGCAAAGCATGTGGGTCGTACTTGAATATGATGTTCTTGATGTCAATGCCCTCATTCTTATCTTCAATAGAAGTCAGCAAGCCTTCCTTTCCATTCTCATCATCCATCTGGTGAATCTCGTTGATACGTTCCAAGCTAATCTTCACATCTTGCAGGGAATAAAAGAAGTTCATCAATTGATCTACAGGTGTATTTAATTGACCAATAATATACTGTATGGCAAGCATCATGCCAAGGGTCATGTCTCCGTGAATTACCGCTGTTGCAGCTATAACTGTAATGATGGTATTTTTTGTTTCATTGATGAATATGCACCCAGCTTCTTGCATTTGTTGGAGTTTGAGCGATTTCATCTGTACTCCAAACAAATCAGCTTGTGTATCTTCCCATTCCCATCTTCTGCGTTGCTCACAATCCTGCAATTTGATTTCTTGCATAGAGGTGATGAACTCATAAGTTTTGTTGTTGTTGATGGCTTGCTGTTCAAATAACTCATAATCTAGTACTTTCCTCCGTCTTAAGAATAAAGTCATCCATGCGCCATAGAGAACACTTCCAAGCAAGAAGATAGCAAACACAAATTTATCGTATAAAAACAGCACCACAGAAAACACAACAAAAGTGAACATCGCAAATGTTATGTTGAGTGTCTGCTGTGTGAGAAATTTATTCACACGACTATGGTCACTCATTCTTTGCATCAAATCTCCCATAAGCTTTGTGTCAAAGAAAGACATTGGAAGCTTCAGTAATTTAATGAAGAAGTCACTCAATAGTGAAATGTTAATGCGCAAGGAGATATGAAGCAATAACCATCTACGGATAAAGTCAATAGCAGTTCGGCTAATTGTTAGCATTAGCTGTCCCAACAATATAAGCCAAACAAAACCAATGTCTTGGTTTTTGATGCCAACATCAACAATAGATTGGGTGAGAAATGGCAAGACTAACTGTAAAAGGCTTCCAACAACCAAACCTAGTATAATTTGCCCAAAATACTTACGATATTTCTTCACATACCCCAAGAGAAAACGAAAAGACCGCTTTTCTTTTATGTTCTCTTCATTCTGCATCTTGTAAGCAAAAAAGGCAGGTGTAGTTTCCAAGAACATAGCGATGCCCTTATCTTCACCATTGGTATTTGTGCTTAGCCAATGTTTCTTGAATTCATCAAGAGTATAAGTTATCAAACCTTTTCCTGGGTCAGCAATATAGTATTTGTTGTTCTTTATTCTATATAAAACGACAAAATGATTTTGATTCCAATGCAAAATGCAAGGAAGAGGAACAATTTGTAACTTATTGATACTGGTTCTTGCAGCTATAGCATGAAAACCAAGAATCGTAGCAGACTCACTTAATCCCATTAAAGACACTCCCTCTTTATTAGCATGACATAAGTTTGCCATAGTTTCTATGGAAATGCTACGACCGAAAAACTTACATATCATACACAAACAAGCTATGCCACATTGCATAGAATCATGTTGTATGAAAAGTGGAAATTTTTTCATCCTTTTTATTTTACGATACCATCTATGTTGTCCGAATTATTTAATCTTTTATTTCTTGCCTTATAAGATTTACCCCAATTTATGTCATAGGCAACACCTAGGGTTATCATATTAGCATTGTCTTTTATTCTGAAATGCTCAGTTTTATATAAATCATTTCTAGCATACTCGAAACCAGAACTCTGAACATATTTTTTAAACGGATTCCATATTCCAAGTGAGAAAGTCATTCTTTTGTATTTATAGGAACAATCAACGCTACCTGTGGATTCTCCGTAAAAACTTTTCATTCCAAATAATTCCTTTGGATTATGATTGAAAGATATATTTGCAGAAAAGTTTTTCAGGTAGAACACTATCTTCCCACCATATGTATAGTCTGTTAAAGAGAAAGTTTCGTCTTCTATTCTAAATTTATAATAGTTGTATGAAATATAACCATCAATGAACAACATATCCTTTATGATGTCAAAGCTTGTGTAAAAATCTATTTTACTAACAGTTTTTGAATCAAAATTTATATGTTGATAACCTAATTTCCCATTTTGACAATAAATACCAGGCGCAAAAAGATTTTTTGCACTTTCGATATTGTAGTTTAGTGAAATATACCATCTGTTAGGATTCCAAGATAAAGATAATTTATGTTTTATGTTGTCATAAGGATGCAAGGCAGAATTGCCTGTTTCGAATTCATATCTATTCAAACTTTTTGTAATTCCACTTAATGTTGACAAGCTTGGTATTGTTGGTTGCATTGAAAATTGATAAGACATACTAAAATTGTCTAAAGGCATATACTTAATTCTGCCTAAAGGACGATATAATACTTTGTAAAAAGAATTGCCACCTTCCTTGAAACTAACCCAATTTATACCTATTCCTCCCATGTAGTAGATATTTTTAACATTCCCCGAGAATTGGGTATAAGCATATAAATTTTGGTCTTTTGAATCAAAATCATTTATAATATCATAACTATATAAATTGTGAGTGTCTGAATATTTGTATCTTAAACCAGAATCCCATGAAAGATTTTTTAAAGAATAAGTATGCATGATTTCTGTTATAAGAGACTTACGCTTTCCTTCTACCCCATACTCAAAATGGGAATTATTTTCGTTTACATTTTCAGTATATGAATAATCATAGTTTGTCTGTAATATTTTTCCTACCATATTAAAGAGCAATGACTGTTTGGAGGAAATTTTATATTCAGAAAACAAGTCTATTGCAGGTGAATGACTTTTGTCTTTTGGTGACCTAAATGAATTTCCTATCAAACTTTTCTTATCAAATATCTCCTGTGAGCAATTTTGATTGGTGTTTCGGTTTGTACTATAGTTGAATTTTATATTAAATGTAAAGTTATTCTTATAATAATTATATGCAGCATCTATATTTTGAAGAAAGTATCCATATGGCGATTCGATGCCCTTTCTGGATATTTCAACATCTTCATTTTCTAGATACGTATCTGTGTATGAATTGGAATAATCTCGGTACTTGCTATTATAGCTTAGGCTAAACAAACTGTTTGCCTTGTTAAATTTGACATAAGCACTATTATATAGCGACATTGTTGTTAGAGCTGCATCTTCATAGAGTCCAAATTGTCCACCAGAAGTATGCCTTTTGGTTACAATGTTAATGATTGCACTAATGTTGCTGTCATTATATCGTGCTCCTAATTTATCAAAAAGCTCTATCTTTTTTACATCGCTTGGGATTATCGTCAAAAAATCTGCAATAGTGGCATCAATGTTGTTGATTTTAAAAAGTATATTACTTCCATCAATAGTTGTTGCATTCTTGTTCTGGCGGTCAACGATTACTCCTGGCAGTTTTATTTTGCTCAGCAAATCCCATGCAGATGATGATGCCTTCTGCATATTAGAAGTTGGAATTAATATTAAGCGGTCTGATTTTGTTATGATATTTGAACCTTTCACAACGACATCTGACAAGCTAAAGATTCTAGATGTATCAGACAAGCTCTTTGATATTGTATCGGTTACTATAAAATCAGAGTCTATTGTGAAAAGACATTTTTCCCCACTAAAAACATCCAAAGTAACCCAAAGAAGAAAAAATATACAAAAACTATTTCTCATTATTACTTTCTATTAAAAAGTTGTAAAAATCTTCTATAATATAATTCTCCTTACCATATTTCTTGTTAAGTATGCAAGGTAAATTCTCTCCCTTTTCAAATTGCTGATTCTGATTCTGATTTTTGTCATCATTACCACCTGTCACGACTACCAAACAATCGTCAGACAGGACATCTTCTCCCAATAAGGATACTAATGTAGAAAAATGTCTTTCTTCCATACTTGATGTTTTAGGATCCTACCCTGTTAAATTAATATTGAATTGTTCTTATTGCTATAAAACTACAAAAATAATATTTTTATCAAAACGTTGCGCATCTTTTAACACAGTTTAATATAAAATGTTTGAAAATGCTAATTTTGGGTGGATTTTAGCTGTATTCTGTTGCATTGTATAGTGCTACTATTTGGTAACTATATTCCTGTATGCTTGTCATTCTGTACACTGTTTACAGTTGGTACACTCACTTTCTGCGACCGTCGGGAGCAAAATTCCTCCGCCCTCATGGTGGAGCGAGGCG